>Ga0193960_1000158_pt1 | contig 27841 bp, 23 predicted proteins | sample FB_3_MG_FD_140338 | JGI IMG/M metagenome (GOLD analysis project Ga0193960, IMG submission 140338) | Microbial mat bacterial communities from the Broadkill River, Lewes, Delaware, United States - FB_3_MG | ecosystem: Environmental > Aquatic > Freshwater > River > Microbial mats | place: USA... | reverse complement strand
TCCTCTGAAATTGGACGGGAATTATAGACAAATATTCCTCCTTTGTCAAGGAGTTTTTCTTTATTAACGCTTAAATTTTTAAATTGATTGCTTTTACTATGTTTTATTTGTTTTATTGAGATATTTGAAGAAAAGAAGTAAGATTTAACTCCATACTTCTTTATATTATAATTTAGAATTTACTACTGAGCAGTTTTTTTATCTTCACTTGCTTTTTGTAAAATAGATATTACTTCATCTAAATTTTCATATGGAATATGTGATTTCCACTGTACATCTTGACCATTTAATGAAATACCAATACTAACAATATCCGGAGTATCTTTTCCATATGGTTCAGTTACATTCGAAACTGAGATCTTACCTTTCTTTGTACCAGCTAATGGTAAAGAACCTAATTCTGTAATAGTAGACATCTAAAATCCTTTTTAATTTTTTATATAATTTATTTTACAAAAATAAACTTTTGTTTTATTAAAACTATTCTATTTTTGGATCAGGTTTTCCTAAATGATAACCTTGGAACTCATCTACACCTAATTCTATTACTGTATCAAATACTTCTTGTGAGTGAATAAATTCAGCAATTACTTTTATATTAAGTGCTTTTGAGAAATCAATAATTGATCGTACCATCTCATATGAATTTTTATCAGTGTTAATATTTTTAATTAATGAACCATCAATTTTAATGTAGTTTGGTCTGATCTTTAAGATATGCGCAAAGTTTGAATATCCTGTTCCAAAATCATCAATTGCTATCTTTATACCTTGATTTCTATATTTGATAATAAAATCTTCTAATAAAGTATAATCAGAAATAAAATCGCTTTCTAAAATTTCAAATACTATTCTCTCTTTATTAATACTATCAATTTTATCTAAATTTTTATCTAATGATTCTATAAAATCTAAATCTAAAATATCTTTAAAACTTAAATTAATAGATATTTGTTTTTTAGTTCTACTTAAATCAGCTAGTGCTTTTGAAATAACTTGATGAGAAAGTTGTAAATATTGCTTTGTTTTAATTGCAACCTCAAAAAATTGATATGGCAGTAAATATTCAACTTCTCCATTTTCATCAATATTTTTTAATCTCATTAATGTTTCATATTTCACAATTTCTTTATTCTTGTCATAAATAGGTTGATAAAATGGTATTACATTATTATTCTGAATAGCAGATTTAATTAATTCTCTCCAGAACATTGATTTTTCAATTACATCTTTTGTATCAATATCATTATTGTAAACGAAAAATCTAAGATTATTCTTTTTGGCCTTTTTAAGTGCAATACCTGCAGTTTTTAAAGGTTCTTCTTGAGCAATAGAAATACCTAATGTTACATCTATAAAAATATCAATACCTAATTCTTCAATGTGAATAGCTTTATTTTTAAATAACACTGATAACTCAGCAATAAAATCATCATATTTAGAGAATCCCATCATTTTTTTATCAGAGATACTAAAAACATTTCCATAAATTCTATAAACAGATACATTAAATTTTTTACTGAATTCTTTTAAAATGTTTCCTGTTTCAATTAAAACAAGATTTCCTGTTGAGAAACCATACAATTCATTAATATCATCAAAAGAATCTATATCAATTAAAGTAATCGAAACAAATTCATCATTTTTAATATCTTCTTGAAGAGCATATCTATTTCTAAGATTTGTTAATTCATCATAGTAAAGTTTATTTCTAATTTCTTTTGTTTTTTGCTGAACATGATCTTCTAAAGTTTTTCTATTATTTTCTACTTGATCAAGTAAGGTATTAAATTGATTAGCTAAAAAACCTAATTCATCTTTTGATTTTATTCCATTTTCAAAATCATCAGATTCTATTTGTGCTTTTTGAACTTCCGAAAACATCTTATTAATTGGAGCTACAACTTTAACAGTAATAAATATACCAATAATTGCTAATACTACAAATAATAAAGCAGAAATATTTAATATTAAAGAGTTAATACCATCAACAAAACTAGAAAAATCATCTTTATAAGCAGATGAGACTATATACCAATCAAGTTTTTTATTATATTCAACCCATGAAATTTTTTGATATGTGTAATTGTATGGATCATAAAGTTTATTCCATTTATATTCTAATGATTTTTTACCATTATATGCTTTTTTTATTTCATTTAATAATAACTTATTCTCACTATTTGGTAATACAAGTTTTGATATGTCATTTGAAATAAATGCATTAGCAGGATCTACAATTACTTTACCAGAACTATCAATAACACAAATATGTCCATTTTTTGCCAATGTAACACTACTTAAAAGTAATTCGATTTCTTTTACAAATTGTTCTTTGTTTTCAAAGTTATCAGCTTTACCATTAATTATTGATACAATTTTATTGAATTGTAATCTTTCATTCTTAATCTCAGTATCACTTAAATATGTATTTACTTTAGGTGATAAAAAGAATACAACAAAAAATAGATATGCTAATAAAGATATAATTAACATCCATCCTATTTTTAAAAAGATTTTATTATTCATGTTATTTCCAATTCCTAGTTTTTAGTACATAAAACCTTATTATATTTTACGTGCAATTTTTTGACCAAATCTAACATCTTGATTTAGTAAATCTTCAAGTTCAACACTATCTTTTTCCCAAACCATAACAACAGTTGATCCCATTTTGAAGTAACCTAAACAGTCACCTTTAGAAATTTCAATATTATCATATTCATATACTTTAATTTCACTAGCATTTGTATTTGTTTCAACTTTTGGTTCAAATTCAAATACCATTTGTCCTACGTTTAGTGCACCTACAAAAACCATATAAAATAGTTTTCCATTACTTACACACTCTAATATTACTCTTTCATTCTGTACAAATAAATCTAATTCTTTATTTAAATATTTAATATTAACTGGATATAGTTTACCAGGAACATGAATTAACTTATTTAATTTAAAATCCGCTGGAGAATGATATCTATGATAATCTTTTGGAGATAAATAAAAATTCATAAATGAACCATTTTGAATTTTCTCAAAATTTGATGAACAATAGTATGTAAGTAATTCATCTACAGAATATTCCATCCCTTTTATTTGCAATGCTGTATCATTTTTTAAAAGCCCGCACTCAGTAATTAAACTATCAGTAGGAGAAATGATTACATTTTCCTCAGTATTAACTTTTCTTTCAATTTCAAGTTCTCTTGTAAATAAATCATTTAATGATTTATAAAACTTTGGGTTTTTAAACTCACTCATATTTAAACCTAAAAATTTAACGTAACCAGCATTAATTACATTTTGGATAAATGATGGGAATTGTTTTTTTGCAAACTTACCAAAATATTGCGAAAGCAAATTTGTTATGTGCATTATGTTCCTTTGTACTAAAATTAGTATACATTTTAGCAATTTTTACTTCTTAAAATGCTTTAACTTAGCAAGCTATAATTTAATAACTTTTATTATTTCATAAAATGCCTTATAAATTGTTTTAATAACTAAATATTAGATAAAATAACTTTTTATTTCTAAACTTTTATTCAAATTAGTAATTCTGTATAAGTAAAGTCAAGTGTAAATTTTGGTAATCTATATATGTATAAACTTAAAAAGGAAAATATTTATGTATAAAATTGTAGTTGCAAATCAATGTGGCTGCTTTAAAAATAGTGACTTAAAAAATAATTTAACATTTAATTCAAAAGACGAAGCACTTACAAAAGCACTAGAAATGAAAGACGTTATGAATAACGACTTTTGTAAAAAGCATACTTTTGAAGTACAAGAAATGTATAACAATTTTGTTATCGCATTTTATACTGAAGAGAGAGATACATGCTGTGGAAATGGATGTTGTTTTTAAACAACTCCTTTTCTATATTTTAGGTATTAGCATAAAAAGTCTTCCTTTTTCTTTCATAATACCAGCTAATTCTTCAGCCTCATATCCATACCCAAAAAAGTAATCAACTCTAATTTCACCTTTTATTGCACCACCAGTATCTGCTGCAACTACCAGTTTATTTAGAGGTTCTTTTGTTTTAGGATTTACTGTTTGTATAAATACTGGCATTCCAAGAGGAATATAATTTCTATCTACCGCAATATTTCGTTTAGCAATTAATGGAACATTGAGACTTCCTGTTGCAGTATTTTCTTTTTCTTTAAAAAATACATAACTTGCATTTGAATTTAAAACTTCATCTAATCTATGAGGATTTAATTCTAGATAATTTCTTATTGTTTGCAAAGAAACTTCTTCTTTTAAGATATAACCTTCTTCAATAAGTTTTTTACCAATAGCAAAATATTTTCTTCCATTTTGATTTGCATAACCTATATTTATTGTTTCACCTGTATCTAACTGAACTCTACCTGATCCTTGAACTTGTAAAAAGAAAAGTGATATTTTGTCATTAACATATACAATAGGTTCTAAATCATTTCTTTTTTCAATTTGTGCTCTTGTATCATAAGGTACATATCTACCATTTATTTTTTTTGCTTTATATCTTAATCTTTTAAAAGAAGGGTAAGCTTTTTTATTTTTTATTGTTACTAAATCTTTTGGGGTTTTGTACACTGGATATTTATAAAAGTCATCTTGTGTTCGACTACCATAAAGTAAAGGTTCATAATAACCCGTAACTAAACCTAAATCACCTTTATTTGAAACCATAATTTTAGGAGTAAAGTTATCTATGAAAAATTGCTTCCCGTTATTATAAAAAGAAGTATTGGCACATACATTTCTAAACATCTGTTTTTTATAAGATTTTTCACATGCTTTTTTAAAAACATCAAAGGCTAAGTCAAGATCATCATCATGAAAGCCATCAATATGATCAAATTGAGTTTTTACAACATTTTTGGGAGAGGGTACAGGAGTTTTTATTTTTTCTTCGTTATTTGAACATCCAATAAATAGAAAAATAAAAGTGATACAAAATAAACCTATTTTCATTAAGAAACTTTCTTGTTAAATTTTGTTAATTTTAACATCTAAAGGTTAATGAATAATTATTTTCAACACTTTTTTAAACTTGAGAATAAACTTCTTTTAGTCCACAGTTTTTACACTTATATTCTATATCTTTTACACCAGAACAACCACCACCTTTTAGTACTCTTGCACTAATCATTTCTTGTTTGAAAGTTGTTTTTGTATTATCATCATAAAAAGTTTTAGTTTTTGAACCACAAGATGGGCATTCACCAGAATTTAGTTTATCAACACGAGAATGTTTATTTTTATAAACTAATAAAACTGAAAATATTACTATTAGAAAGACTAATAAGAGGAAGATTATAGTTTGCATGAAGCAGAGTTTTACTCTACTTCAGCGTCGATAACATCGTCATCGTCTTTTTTTGCTTTTTGGTTTGGTTGAGCGCCAGCACCTGCTTGGTCTCCACCTTCTTTTTTATACATAGCTTCTGCTAATTTGTGAGATTTTTCAGTTAAAGCTTTCACTTTTTCTTCAATTTGCTCTTTAGTAGCATTTTCGTCTTTTAATAATTCTTCTAATTCTGCCGCTGCATCAACGATAGCTTTAGTTTCTTCTTCAGATACTGCATCTGGGTTTTCTTCTAATGTTTTCTTAGTTGAATGTAATAAAGCGTCAGCTTGGTTTCTTACTTCAATTACTTCTTTTTTCTTAGCATCTGCTTCTTTGTTTGCTTCTGCTTCGTTTACCATTTTTTCGATTTCTTCATCAGATAATCCAGATGAACCAGAAATAGTAATTTTATTTTCTTTACCTGTACCTTTATCTTTAGCAGATACATTTAAAACACCATTTGCATCAATATCAAATGTTACTTCAATTTGAGGAACACCTCTTGGAGCTGCTGGAATGTCAGATAATTCGAACATACCTAAAGATTTATTATCTTTAGCAAATTCTCTTTCACCTTGACCTACGTGAATAGATACAGCTGGTTGGTTATCTTCAGCAGTTGAGAATACTTGAGATTTCTTAACAGGAATTGTAGTTCCCTTTTCAATTAATTTAGTTAATACTCCACCTAAAGTTTCAATACCTAATGATAAAGGAGTAACGTCTAATAATAATACATCTTTAACATCACCTTTTAATACACCAGCTTGAACAGCAGCACCAGCAGCTACAACTTCATCAGGGTTAACACCTTTATTTAAGTCTTTACCAAAGAAATCTCTTACAATTTCATTTGCTTTTGGTAATCTTGTAGATCCACCAACCATGATTACTTCTTCAATTTCATCTTTATCTAATCCAGCATCTTTTAAAGCAACTTTGATATGGTCTAAAGTTTCAGTAATTAAATCTTCAGTCATAGCTTCAAATTTTGCTCTAGTTAATGATTTAACTAAGTGAACAGGACCAGCAGAACCCATAGAGATAAATGGTAAGTTGATTTCTGTTGATTCAGCAGAAGATAATTCTTTCTTAGCGTTCTCAGCAGCATCTTTTAATCTTTGTAATGCCATTTTGTCATTTTTAACATCAAAACCATTTTCAGTTTGGAATTCTTCTGCTAACCAGTCAATAATAGCGTTATCAAAATCATCTCCACCTAAGAATGCATTACCATCAGTTGATAATACTTCAAAAGTACCGTCACCAATTTCAAGTGCAGTAACATCAAAAGTACCACCACCTAAATCATATACTAATACTTTTTCTTCACCTTTTTTATCTAAACCATATGCTAATGAAGCAGCAGTTGGTTCATTGATAATTCTTAAAACATTTAAACCAGCAATAGTACCAGCTTCTTGAGTTGCTTTTCTTTGTGCATCATTGAAGTATGCAGGAACAGTAATAACAGCGTCAGTTACAGGAGCTCCTAAATATTCTTCAGCATCAGTTTTTAATTTTCCTAAGATTTTTGCAGAAATTTCTTGAGGAGTATATACTTTATCTCCAATTTCAACAGCCGCTGCACCATTTCTATCAACGATTTTATAACCAACTTTAGATTGTGCTTCTTTAGCATTCTCTTCATCCATCATAAGACCCATAATTCTTTTTACAGAGTAGATAGTTTTTTCTGGGTTAGTAATAGCTTGTCTTTTTGCTGGATCACCAACTAATACTTCTTCTTTATCAGTAAATGCTACAATTGAAGGTGTTGTATTCTTACCTTCTTTATTAGGGATTACTTTCGCTTCTCCACCTTCGTAAACTGCCATACAAGAGTTAGTTGTACCTAAGTCAATTCCAATTACTTTACTCATTTTAATTCCTTATCAAGTTTTATTTTTTAATTTAATTCTAAATATTTTTCAAATCTATTAGTTTCTAGACATTACGGTCAAAGAACTACTTCTTACAGATGCTAACCATAGCAGGACGTAAAAGACGCTCTTTTAATTTATAACCTTTTTGAAGTCTTTGAACAATCATTCCATCTTCATGGTCAGGGCTATCAATTTGCATTACTGCATCGTGGAAGTTTGGATCAAACTCACCATCTGTATCAACTGTAGTAATATCATGCTTTTCAAAAGCTGTGTAGAAATTTTTAATTGTTAATTCAACACCTTCTTTTAATTTACCTAATAATTCATCAGAAGGCATATCTTTAGCAGCTTCTTCAGCAGCTAATGCCATTTCTAATGTATCAATTGGAGATAATAAATCTTTTGCAAACTTTTCAGATGCATAATCAATTGCTTGATATTTTTCTCTCTCTAATCTTTTTTTGATATTTTCAAAATCAGCATGTACTCTTAAGTACTTATCTTCTGATTCTTTTAATTTTGCTTCAAGTTCAGCAATTTTATCTTCTGCTGTAGCTTCTTTTACTTCAACTTCTTCAGTTGCAGTTTCACAAGTTTCTTCAACAACTTCTTCAGTTGTTATTTCTTCTTTTTTTTCTTCGCTCAAATGATTCTCCTAAAAAGTTTTAATTCTTGAATAAAATTCTTCGTAGTTTTTTGGTAATTTACCAATAACTAACATCTTTATATCTTCATTATTTACTTTACAATAATGACAAATACCAATATAACCTATAGGTAATAACTCTTCAAAATATAAGCCTGGCTCAATTCTGTCTAAGATAGTCCCTTTAAGAAAACTATTGATTGTTAAATCATCAAAATCGTAATTTAATGCTAGATTCAAAAATTCTTTATAATTAAAAATTTCAAAATCTGAATTTTCAATATTCTGATTTATCGCATCAAATATCTCATAAGCACCAACATCTTTAGATATTTTTAAAATATCTTTTATATTAATGCCAATCATATCTTTTAAAAATCTATATAAAGGATCTGAAAATTTAACATTAATAGCAAATGACGTGAACTCTAATATCATATATCTATTTTCTATATTTAAAATATTTTTTAACACATCTGTTTTTTCTTTTTTAAGAAAAACAGAAATATCAAGAGCTTGTGCGTAATATTGTAATGCTTGTAAATTAATTCCTTTTAAATCAAAGTTTAATTTAGTAGCCCAGTATTGTTTTAATGCTTCAGTTGTAGGAGTTCTTCCCGAACTAATATGTTCTTGAGCAAGAAAACCTTCATCTCCTAATTTTTTAAAGTATCCTCTAATTGTTGCAGGAGAATAAGCAATATCATACATTGATTTTAATTGTGTAGAACCTATTGGTTCACAATGTTCAATATATGCTTTTATAATAGACTGTAGTAAAAACTCTTTTTTATCATTCATTTTACAACCATTTAATTTTTTAGCACTCATTGTCTTAAACTGCTAAAGAATTATAACCTATTGAGTGAGTATTTGTCAAGTAGTATTCAATTATTTTTATTTTTTTATTTTAAGTACCAATAAATAGGCTTTTAAAAGCACAACTTTAGAATATATTTATATTCTGTTCCCTTTTATACTTAATAAAACAAAAATAATTGACAAATATAAAATTCAAAATTTATGAAATTTTTAATGCTTTTAAGAGTGTTATTATTTTATTTTTTCATTTTATATAAAATTATATATTTATACTTTTGTCAAAATTGCTATAAATACTTAGGATATAGTGATTTATTTAACTTATCATTGAAACAATTTATTAATCATAAATATGTAATTAAAATATTATTTATAAAAGTATTATAATTTATATTATTTAATGTTTAAAAAATATACACCATATGTTACTTTATAAGTTATATTCTTATTTATATAAAGATTTTTTAAGTTTAGATAAACTTTACATATGTTAAATTGTCATCAAATTGTAATTTTATAACAATTATTATGTGATTTATTGATATTTACACTATTTTGATTATTTTATTTTGTATGATATAATTATTTAATGTACTTAGTTTCATCTAAATTACATAAAGCAACTATTTTAAGGAGAAAAAATGAAAAAAATTGCTACAGCTGCTCTAGTAGGAGCATTATCACTTCCAGCATTCGCTGCTGAGTTTGTTACAATAGGAACTGGTGGAGTTACTGGAACTTACTATCCAACGGGTGGTGCTATTTGTAGACTTGTTAATAAATACAAGAAAGAAACTAAAATTAGATGTTCAGTTGAATCAACTGGTGGTTCTGTTTACAATATTAATACAATTAAAAATGGTGAGCTAGACTTTGGTATTGCTCAATCAGATGTTGTATACCAAGCTTCTAAAGGTACTGGTAAATTCGAAGGTAAACAAGTTCCAAAACTTAAATCTGTTATGGCTATTTACCCTGAATTATTAACATTAGTTACAAGAAAAGATGCAAAAATCAATTCTCTAGCAGATGTTAAAAATAAAAGAATTAACTTAGGAAATCCAGGTTCTGGAAATGAAGCAACAGCTTTAACTTTATTTGCTGAAAGTGGAATTAAAAAATCTGATTTATCTTTTGCAGGTGCTTTAAAAGCTTCTGAAATGCCTGATGCATTAAGAGATAATAAAATTGATGGTTACTTCTATATGGTAGGTCACCCTACTGCAAATATTAAAGATGCATCAAACTCTGTAGATGTTAAAATCACTCCTTTAGCAGGTGCTAATGTAGATGGTTTAATTAAAAAATATCCATACTTTGCAAAAGCAGATGTTCCTGGTGGAATCTATAAAGGTAACCCAGAAGGTACTCCTACATTTGGTGTAAAAGCCGTTTTAGTAACAAGTGATGATGTAAGTGAAAAAGCTGTTTACACTGTAGTAAAAGCTATTTTAGAAAACTTTGATAAATTCAAAAAATTACACCCAGCTTATGCTAACATTACAAAAGAGTCTTTATTAGACGGTCTTTCTGCTCCTTTACATGAAGGTGCAAAAAAATACTTCAAAGAAGCTGGATTACTATAATCTTAAACTTTCAAGAGCGCAAGCTCTTGAAATATAGTTTCAAAACTAATTAATAATTATAAAGGATTTACTATGGGTATTTATGAAGAAAAACCTCATAAACTTAGTGAATTAGAAGAAGAACAAGCCAAGGAAACAGAGGCTGTCGTAAACGAACTTGAAGGACAAAGAGTTTTCGGAACACAGCACTATGAATTTTGGTTAATTTCATCTATTGCACTTCTTTGGTCTCTATTTCAATTATATATTGTAATTGAGCCTACAAATTCAACTATTGCTAGATCAGTTCACTTATCATTTGGTGTATTATTAGCATTTTTAATCTATCCAATGTTCAAGAAGCCTTACTTTCTTAAAAAAATTAGATGGTTTGGATATACATTTGCAGCAGTTGGTGTTGCTTGTGCCTCTTACATTGCTGTTTTTTATAACGACCTTGCACTTAGACCTGGTGATTATACTGCTACTGATATCTTCATAGCACTACTTGCTATTGTTATTTTAATAGAAGCAGGAAGAAGAGTACTTGGTTTTGCTCTTAGTTTAATTGCAATAATTTTCCTTACATATGATGTCTTAGGACCTTATATGCCAGAACTTATTATTCATAAAGGTGCAAGTTTAAATAAACTTGCTGGTCATATGTTCTTAACTACTGAAGGTATCTTTGGTGTTCCATTAGGTGTATCAACTGGATTTGTATTCCTATTTGTATTATTTGGTTCATTACTTGATAAAGCAGGAGCTGGTGAATATTTTATTAATTTAGCATTTGCAATGCTTGGTAAATATAGAGGTGGTCCTGCAAAAGCTTCTGTTGTTGCATCAGGGTTTACTGGAATTATTTCTGGTTCTTCTATTGCTAATACAGTTACAACTGGTACATTTACAATTCCATTAATGAAAAAAGCTGGATTTAGGCCAGAGCAAGCAGGAGCTGTTGAAGTTGCTTCTTCTACAAATGGTCAGTTGATGCCTCCTGTTATGGGAGCTGCTGCGTTTATTATCGCAGAGTTCTTAGGTATGGCATATACTGATGTTATTGTTGCAGCATTTATTCCTGCATTTGTTTCTTATTTTGCACTATTTTATATTGTTCACTTAGAAGCACTTAAATTAGGTCTTAAAGGAATGGATGATGAGGACTTACCTCCAAAATGGAAAACATTTGTTCGAGGTATTCATTATTTAGTCCCTATTTTCTTCTTAATGTATACATTAATGGTATTAAGAGAATCAGCAGCAAGTGCTGCATTTAATGCAATTATGTTACTTATGATGTTAATGGTTGTACAACATCCATTCAGAGCAATTTTAGCAAAACAAAAAATCACTAAAGAAATTATGTTAAGTGGTTTTGTTGATATCTTAGCAGGTATGATTGCAGGTGCAAAAAACATGGTTCCTATTGCAATTGCTACAGCTTTAGCTGGTATTGTAGTTGGATCTATTACGTTAACTGGATTAGGACAAGTATTATTAGAAGTAATTGAAACTTTATCAGGTGGAAATATTTTTGCTATTTTATTCTTAGCAGCATTTGTATCATTAATTCTAGGAATGGGATTACCTACAACTGCAAACTATATTGTAATGGCATCATTAACAGCCCCTGTAATTTTAGTTCTTGCAGCAGATAATGGATTCTTTATTCCAGCAATTGCAGCTCACTTATTTGTATTCTACTTTGGTATTTTAGCAGATGATACCCCACCTGTTGGTCTGGCCGCATATGCAGCTGCTGGTATTGCTAAAGCAGATCCAATTAAAACTGGTATCCAAGGATTTAAGTATGATATTAGAACAGCGATTTTACCATTTATGTTCTTCTTTAATCCAGAATTATTATTAATATCTGGTGTTGATCAATTTAACCCAGCTGATCCGGAAGGTTGGATTTGGATAACGAATCCTGTTGATATTTTAGTAATATTTACTACAGCATTTATAGGAATGATTGCCTTTGCTTGTTTCACACAAGGGTATTTTGTTACAAAAACAAATATATTTGAAAGATTCTCTTTCTTAATTATTGTTCCATTTATGTTCTTACCAAAAATTATGGAAGAATATTTAAGTCTTCCTAGTCACTATATTTCATATGGTATTGGCATTGGTGTTTTTCTTGTATTATTTCTATTTCAAAAAGCTAAACATAAAGCTGATATAGTATCAACTCCAGAAGTTCATCTATAAAAAAAGGGGAAAGAGTTAAACTCTTTCCCCTTTTTAATTTATGTAATATTAAAACTATTTTACAAATGGTTTTTCAATAATATATCCATAACCCTTATGAGAAATTACAAAATCATCATCTTTAATTTTATCTTTTAATCTTTTCATTACTGTTCTAAATGCAGAATCATTTGTATTGATATCATCCCAAACATCTTCTTTAAACTTATCAACAGAAACTACTTCTCCTAAGCTTCTAATTAATACATTTAATATATCTGATTCTTTTTTAGATAATTTAACAATTGTCTCTTCATTATATAATTTATCATTAGAGATATTGTATGTGTATGTCTTATTTAAATTAATTAAGTTAGCATCAATAGAGATAGTAACTTTATCTTCTAATACTTCTTTTTTTGCTTTTTGAAGCATTTCCATCATATTATCAATATTTAAAGGTTTAACAAAATATCCAAGGACTCTTAAATTTATTAATTTAAGTAAATCATCTTCATTCTTATGTGCACTAACTATAATAAATCTTTGATCTGCATTTACTTTTAGTATTTCATTAATCATATCCATACCATCTACATTTGGCATTTTTAAATCAGTTAATACTAAATCAAATCTTTGATTTTCTTGAGCACTTTGGTTATAAAGGTTAATTCCTTCTTCCCCATCCTTTGCAACTATCACTTCATCAAAAATTGTATTTAAATAAAAAGCTAATGTTTTTCTAGCTACATCTTCATCTTCAACTAATAAAACTCTTGTAATATACTCACTCATTTTCCTACTTCCAGTGTTAATAATTGCGCCTATTATATCAGATTTTTTATTAACTAGGTATACTAATAATAAATTCTAGGCCTTCTTCTTTATTAAATGCTTCAACTTTACCAATCATATTCTTTTCTACAATAACTTTAGTCATATATAAACCAATTCCCGTTCCTTGGTTTTCAAACTTTGTTGTAAAGTATGGTTCAAACATTCTATCAATAACATCTTGTTCTACATTTCCACAATTATTCCATAAAGATATATTTATTTGATCTTCATTTTTATATACATTTACTTTTACAATTGCTTTAAATTTTTCTTTTTTAGATTTTACAATAGCTGCGTCACTTGCATTATTTAAGATATTAACAATTACTTGTTCAAACTCATTTTCATAACTTTCAATTTTTATATCTTCACCAATAATCTTAAGTTCAATATTATTTCGCTCAAAAATAGAGGCAACAATTTTTGAACTTCTTGATATTGAATCTTTAATTAAAAATATTTTTTTATCTTTTGTAGGTTGATAAAAATTTCTAAAATCATCAATAGTTTGAGACATATAGTCAATTTGAACTTTTGCACTATTTATGGAATCATGCAATTCTTCTTTAGAAAAATTACCGTAATTATCTCTTATAAAATACATAAGAAGATTAATATTATTCAGAGGCTGTCTCCATTGATGAGCAATATTTCCTAGCATTTCCCCCATAGATGCAAGCTTATTTTGTTGTACTAATAATCTATCTTTTTGTATATTTTTTTCTAGTTCTTCTTTTACTTTTTGCTTTAGTTCTTCTTCATTCATTTTAATTTTTGTAATATCATTTAAATACCCAAAGAATGCAATCACTTTTCCATAATCATCTTTAATTAAAATAGTTCTATTATAAACCCATTTTACATTTTTCTGCTTATCATAGACTCTATGAATAGTTGTAAATGATATTTCATCATTAGTAATAGCTTTTAAAATTGATTTTTCAAGATTTTCAATATCATCTTTATGTACAAAATCAAAATAATTAATATTTGATTCCATAAAATCTTTTTCATCATATCCATATGTATTTATACTTTTTGAAACAAATTTAACACTAAAATTAGCATCATTATTCCATCTAAATATTACAATTCGACCAAATTCAGTTAATAATTCAACATCACGTAACTCTTTTGAAAGCTTCATCCTATCGTCTATATCCATAGACATCATAAGCATCCTATGGGTATCTTCCGTATGAAAAGCCTTACCACGTGCAAGAATCCATTTATAGTTTCCAGATTTATCTTTTATTCTATATTCACAAACAAAATGTTCACTTTTAGAATCTAAATGTTGAGAATATTTTTTAAGAACTAAAGCTTTATCATCTTTATGAATTAAGTTAAGCCAAGAATCTAAATTCTTTATATCTTCTTCTTCATAACCTAACATATCTAGCCATTTTTGAGAGAAGAAAATTTCTTTAGTATTTAAATTTATATCCCATAAAGCATCATTTGAAGCAATAATAGCCAACTCATATCTATCTTTCCATTTTTTATACCACAACTTACGTCTCTCAAGTCTTTGAGTTGAACGCTTAAATATAGCAGTAATAAACCTACCAAATAAATTTGATGTAGTAATTAAAAGTAATGCTATAAATATAATAATTAATAAACCAGCAATAAGCTTATGCTTAAAGTCGTTTTTTATTTTGTTAATTTCTTTTTGAGTAAAATTACTTTTTATTCCAATTTTAAATTGATACTTCGAAAATGTATAAACTATACTGTCACTAATATCAAAATCTTTAATATTTTTAAGTGAAATTTTCCTATCAAATCCATTATAATTAAAAACACTATTATCATTCATATCATAGAAATAGAAATGAGCATTATTCAAAGTTTTACTCTTGGCAACAATTGAATCTAATATTACATTTTTAGTAAGTTTCTTCATATCATCGACTTTTGAAAAAGATCCTAAAAACCAATTTTTAGATTTTATCTCTTTAAAAAAACTAAGTCTTACATCTCGTTTTTTATTATCAATCCAATATATTAAATTTTGATCTCCAATGTATTCAATATTTTTAAGCATATGGTTTTTAAATTTTTCCGTACGTATTTTAGAATTAGTTAAACTTCGAAGATGCTCAATTATATTTTTTCCATATAATATTTTATAGTTAGTATTATCAAATAGTAAGAAACTTACATTTTTCTCTTTTTCAGTCTCTTTTAAATATTCTAGGAAATCTTCTATATTAAAAGAATAATTTTGTCTATTAATAGAATTAATATATCCATTAAGCTCAAAAACATAGTTACTTAATTCAATCTCTTTATCATCTAAACTTGCACTAGTATTATATTTTATATTACTAACATAACTTTTAAGGATATTTTTTTTATAAAAGTTTTCACTTTGTAAAAGTAAATCGATTTTATTTTTTTCTTGATAGCTTAAAAATGTATATAGAATAATGCATGAAATAAAAGATAAAAGTAATACAAAATATAAAGGGGTGTAAACAATTTGATTCTTTATATCTAAGAGAGAGTAAAACTTCTTTTTTGTAAATATCATCTTTTAATCCTTAATAAGTAACCTTAGCTAAGTAAAGTCCATTTGGACTAGCAGGATTTCTTAAAATTTGTTTTTCTAAGCTAAGTTGTGCTTTTAAATCTTCTATATTTAATTTGCCTTCACCTATTTTAATTAAAAAAGCAACCATTAATCTTATTTGAGATCTTAAATATGAGTTTGCAACAAATTTACATACATAAACATCTTTATATTTATAAAAGCATGTATCATAAATTTCTCTTACAGTAATCTCTTTATCACTACCTAGCTTATGGAAATACTTAAAATCATAAATACCAATATACTCTTTTATTGCTTTTTTTATTATTTCTTCATTTATAAAAGGTACATGTGTTATATATTTATCATTAAAAGGTGTTGTGGGTTTTGTAGTTATTAAATATCTATATACTCTTTTTTTTGCATGAAACCTTGAATGAAAATTATCATTTACTTTTAATATATGATTTATTTTTATTGAAGGAGGAAGTTGATGATTAAAAACCCTTTTTAGTTTTGTAAAATCAGTCCAATAATCAGGAATTACCGCATTAAAAACTTGACCAGTTGCATGTACTTCTTTATCTGTTCTTCCAGATAGAATAATACTTGTATCAATATTTATTCGCTTAAATGCTTCTAATAATTTATCTTCAACAGTTATAACATCTGGCTGCTTTTGCGAGCCTTTATAAACAGAACCATCATAAGAGATAGTAAATTTAACATTCATAAATTAATACTCTTTTTTTACTGTTCTTGTATATAAAGTATATGTTAATCCTAACCAAATTAAAGGCACAACATAAAGAATATGTAATGAAATTTTATCATCAATTGCTTTTACAATTACATAGTAAAATACAATTGAGACTAAAGAATACATAACAGCTCTATTTTTTTCATATCTAGGGTTGAAGTATCCAAAAGTTACTACTAAAAATAGTGATAATACAGGAAATAAAGATGTTAAAATAAAGAATGTAAAATCATCAACATCTGAACCTCTTTTAAGCCTAGTTTCCCAAAAATTATAAGTTGTAGTAAAAATACCTTGTCCACTTCCTGCAATTGAGTCATTGATATGCATTGATTTAAAATCAATTTGATTTATTTCTATTTCATCCATAAAAAAGGCTTTCCCGTTATTTAGCTTAAAGCTAAGATCACCTTTATCATTATTTAAAACAGCTGTTTTACTTAAAATGAATTGATCTTTTCCTTGTTCTGTTTTAAATAGTTTGATTTCACTATATGTTTTATCTTCTTTTCCTTGAATATAAATCAACCAATCACCAAACTTTTGTCCAAACTCAGAAGCTTTAATATTAAAGTTTGCTTCTTTTTTCTTTACATCTAAAAACTGTTTTGTTAAAAACTTTGTTTTAGGAATAAGTCCCACTGATATGAAAAGTAAAGCCATTGATAATACAAAAGTTACGGGTAAAAATACTTTTAAAATCCTAAGTGGATTTAATCCAAATGAAGTAATAACTGTAAGTTCATATTCACTTGCAAGTTTTGATAAGGTAATTACCAAAGAGATAAAAAATGATATAGGCATTGTATAAAATAAAATCTGAGGAATCACATATGAATAAAGTGTAAATAACTCAAAAAAATTAATTGTTATAATAGATGTAAGAGATGCAATTTTAACTAAAAAAACGATTGAAGTAATAAAATATAAACCTAAAAAAATAGGGAAAAATGTAATTGCTAACTGAGAATATAAATACTGTTTTAATTTCAATAAAGAACCTTTAAAATATTTTCTAAACTAAAAAAATATTCAACTGTAAAACCTAATAATAAATATGGAATAAATGGTGTTTGAATATCTTTTTTTATAAAGCTTGAATAAATTGACGGTATTATAGCAAAAACTGCCGCTAAAAATATAGCTATTAAAGCTGCTTTTACTCCTAAAATTACTGCAATTAAAGCAATTATTGGAATATCCCCCTCACCTAGGGCTTCTTGTGTTCTTAAACTTTTATCTTTTGTAAGCTTTGATTTTATATTTTGTACATAAAAAGTTAATACAAAATTTAATAAAACAAATGCTCCTGCGAAAATAAATGCATTTTTAAATGCCTCAACTATATCATATGATGTAGCAAAAAATGAGATAATTAAAGCTATTAAAAGTAAATAATCTGGTACAGCTTTATATTTAAAATCTATAAAAGCTAAGGTAATTAAAGTGTAAAAAAGTATTAATAAATATAGTGATTCTAAAGTAAGTCCTAGTTTTACAAAAACACCTACTGTAATAATTGCACTTATTAATTCTACTATAAAATATTGTATTGAAATCTTTTCACTACAATATGCACATTTGCCTCTTAAAAAAAGGTATGAAAGAAGTGGTATATTGTGATACCATAAAATAGTTTTACCACAAGAAGTACATGCACTTCGTGGAAGTACTACAGATTTATTTTCTGGCAATCTAAGTATTAGAACATTTAAAAATGATCCAAAAACTGCACCAAAAATAAAACTAAATACCTCCAAATCTTCTCTCTCTTTTTGTATAATCACTTATAATATCATCTAATTCATGTGAATTAAAATCAGGCCAATAAGTTTGAGTAAAGAACATTTCAGAGTACGCATTTTGCCAAAGTAAGTAGTTTGAAAGCCTAACTTCACCACTTGTTCTAATCATCACATCAACATTTGGAATTCCAGCTGTATCTAGATTTGCTTCTATATTTTCTTCATTTACTTCAAGATTTTTTTCATTTAATTTTTTAACAGCTCTTACTATTTCATCTTTAGATCCATAGTTTAAAGCTAAAACTTGTGTTAATCCTGTATTTCCTGAAGTTTTCTCTTCTGTTTCTTTTATTCTTTTTTGTAAAGCTTTTGAAAATCTATTTAAATCTCCAATAGCTTTAAATTGTATATTGTTTTTTATATAAACATCTACTTCTTTTTTTAAATATTTTTCTAGAAGCTTCATTAAATATTCAACTTCTAATCTTGGTCTTTGCCAGTTCTCTGTTGAAAAAGCATATAAAGTAAGGTATTTAACTCCCACTTTAGCACAATGTGTTGTAATATCTCTTACAACTTCTGCACCCTTTTCATGACCAGCTGTTCTTTTTAAATTTCTCTCTTTTGCCCATCTACCATTACCATCCATGATAATAGCAATATGAGAAGGTATGGAATTATTCATTATCTGTAAACTCTTCTTTTAATTTCCCTAGAATATCTAAAGATACATCTAATTTACTTCCTTTAAATTGATATGAAGATTTTTTTAATATTAACTCTATATCATTTGTATCAGAACCAAAAGTGTTATCTTCACCTAATATATTCAAACAAACTCCATCAAGATTCTTTTTTTCTAACATTGTACTTGCATTATTTAAAGCACTTACTTCATCCATTTCAGCTTTAAAACCAATTGTTATCATTTCACTTTTATCAAGTGAACTTAAAATATCAATATTTTGTTTTAAATTTAAATCCCAAGAAGGACCAATCATATCCTTTTTCATTTTCCCATCTTGAGGAAAAGTTGGAATATAATCGCTCACAGCTGCTACCATGAATAAATATGGTGTTTTTTGTATAAGCTCAGGTCGTGAAGCATCCATAAGTGTAGTTTTTGTTAACACACCTTTTTTAGCAACTCTTACAGAATCAACTAAATACTCATACATTTCCCCACTACTTTGAACAGGAATCACATGAATATCTGCGGGTAAATCTTCAAATCCACGAGAACTTACTAAACAAACTTCTGCACCTTTTAAATAAAGACTTAAAGCAAGAGAGCTCGCCATCTTTCCAGATGAGAAGTTTGAGATATACCTTACATCATCAATCTTTTCAACTGTTCCACCACCACTTAACACAACTTTTCTATTTACCCAATACTCTTCTTTAAGTAATTCTCTAGCCGTTGCATAAAATATAGCTTCAGGATCAGCCATAGCTCCATCCCCTACATCTTTACAAATAAGTTCTTTTGTTTGAGGTTCAATAATCTCAAAATTACAAAGTTTTAGCATTTTTAAACTAGCTTGAGTAACTGGATTTTTTAACATATTAGTATTAGCAGCAGGGGCAAGAATTTTCATTCTAGGGTATGCTAAAGCTGCTTGTGTTAGTAAATTATCTGCAAGTCCATTTGATAGTTTATTAATAGTATTAGCACTACAAGGTGCAATAACGAAAATATCAGACCATTTACCTATATCAATATGATTATAATCTTGGTTTTTATCCCAAGATTCATTTGATTCATCTAAAACCTTACTTTGAGATATTGCCTCAAAAGTAATAGGTGAGATGAATTTTTTGGCACCTTCAGTCATAATAACTCTGACTTTAGCACCTGCTTTTATATATAATCTAATTAACTCTAAAGCTTTATAAATAGCAATAGAACCAGTAACGGCTACTAATATTTTCTTATCTTTTAATAACATTTGAAATCTTTTTAATTTTTATTTTTTATTTTCAAAATGTTTGTAAAAATATCCCTCTACAGTTCTTTTTTTAGCTCTTGTTAAAAATAGTTCTCCATCTTTAACATCAGAAGTTACAGTTGAACCTGCTGCAATCATACTGTTATCATTTATAGTTACAGGTGCAACGAACTGAGTATCAGATCCTACAAATACATTTTTTCCAATGATAGTTTTATATTTATTTACTCCATCATAGTTACATGTAATTGTACCACAACCTATATTTGTTCCTTCATCTATCTCACAATCACCTAAATAAGTTAAGTGTCCTGCTTTTACTCCATTTAAAGAAGCTTTCTTAGTTTCAACAAAGTTTCCAATATGTGTTTTATTTAAATCACTTCCTGGTCTAACTCTAGCCATTGGCCCAACATCAGAATCAGTAATAAGTGAATCTTCTACAATTGAATTTGTTTTAATATGAGAATTTACAATTTTTGCATTACCTAAAAGAGTTACTCCATTTTCTAAAATAGATTCACCTTCAATAGTAACACCCTCTTCAATATAAATAGTATCAGGTAATCTCATAATAACACCAGCTTTTAAAAACTCATTTTTAAGTCTATTTTGGTGAATTACTTCAGCATCAGCTAACTCAACTTTTGAATTAACACCTTTAAAGTTTTCTTCATTTACTGCAAGTGGCTTTAATACTTTACCTTCATTAATTGCCATTTCAATTAAATCTGTAATGTAGTATTCTGCTTGAGCATTATCATTTGATAACTTTGGAAGATTATCAAGTAAGAATTTTGTTTCAAACTGATAAATACCAGCATTTGCTGTTGTAACCGCAAGCTCTTCTTCATTTGCATCTTTTTGCTCAACAATCTTTTTAACTGCACCGTCTTCTACAATAACTCTACCATATCCATCAGCACTATCAAGCTCTAACACAGACATAACAATAGTTGCATCAATATCAAACTTTTTAAGTTCTTCAGATTGAATTAAAGGCATATCACCATTTAAAACTAAAACTGATTCGTACTTTGGAGTTATTCCCATTACAGCTCCACCAGTTCCAGGATAATTTGCATGGTCTTGAATTACATAATTAATACCTTCAAAGTATTTTTCCATTTCAGCTTGAACTCTTGCTGCTTGATGGAAAAGAACAACAGTAATATCATCACTTAATTTTAGTGCTTCTTTAATTGAATAATATAACATTGATTTACCAGAAATCTTATGTAAAACTTTTGGCGTAGTTGACTTCATTCTTGTACCAGCACCTGCGGCTAAGATAATGATTGATTTATTAGACATTTTTTATTTTCCTTCTAGGGTCTCGTTTACTTCATTTATTGTGTTTTCAACAACTTCCTCTAATGACTTGCGCATTTTATCATCACTAATATTACTTTTTAATAACTTTTGAAGATTTTTTTCTCTTTCTTTGAAAAATTTCGCAACTTTCGCACTTTTTGGGTTTTTATTATACATTAAAACACCAGAAGCTATAAGTGCTACTACTAATCTTGTATGACCAAAAATAGCCGCATAATTTAGAAGTGTAAAACCTGAATTATCTGGTTCATTCATATTTGAACCAGCTGCTATTAGCCACCTTGCAATCTTATAATTTCCATTCCATTGAGTATGATGCAAGGCTGTTCTTCCTTGCTTATCTTTTATTGCTAAATCTGCTTTTTTTGTAAGTAGTTTTTCTATAATTACTAAATCATCAGCAATTACTGATTTATGGAAAACTGTTCTTCCATCATTATCTTGAAAATCTACATTTATTCTAAATTTTAATAAAAAAATCAATCTTTCAATAAAAAGTTCTCTTTCTTCTTTATCTTTTATTGTAAGACCATGCTCAACTACTACATGAAGAACAGTTTTACCATCTTTATCAGGAACATTTGGATCTAATCCATAGTTTAATAAAGTTCTTATTAATTCATAATGATTATATAAAATTGCATCAAATAAAACTGTTCTACCATCAGCTCTTGGTTTATCTAATTTTGGCCTATGGGGTAATAGTTTTTTAAATAAGACTTCGTAGTTTTCTTTTTCATCAATAGCTTCATATCTTAAATCATGAGTTTGTTTAAATTCACTTTGAATTAATATAATTTCAACTAAGTCTTCAAAAGCACTTCTTTCTTTATTGTCACGGATATTAATATCTGCTCCATTTTCAATAAGATAGTTAATCATTTTTAAATTTGAATAACCTTTTAATACCTCTTCAAAAAGTATAGTTCTACCTTCATTATCTCTAATATTTATATTTGCTCCACAAGCAAGTAAAAATTCTATATTTTCATAGTGTACTTTTTGAATTTCTTTATTTAGTGTGGTTTGTTTATCATTATCAACACTATTAATTTCAAACCCATTTTCAATTAATAAGCTTGCAATTTCTAAATAACTTAAATTTTCATTTATTAGAACATACTTACCTTCTAATTCTCTTCTATTTAGCTTTTGTAATTCCAAAATATAAAGAATTTCATCTAAAATACTTTTATTACTAGAATCAATAATGTCAAGTCTAATTTTTCTTTTTATTAAAAGTTCAATTAAGTTCAAATTCTTTTGCCCTAATAAAACTGTATTAAATAACACATTTTGATTATCTCTATCTAAAATATTTACATCAAGCCCATTTAAAATTAAAGCTTCAGCTATTTGTTTATTCTCTTTTAATACTGCATTAAAAAGTACAGTTTGACCATACTCATCAAGTACATTAATATCATCAATATTGTTTATTACTTCTTTTATAATATTGATATCTCCACCTTCTACTGCATCAAAAAGGATAGTTTTATCATAAGAGTCTTTTAGATTAAAATCTGGTTGATAGTTCATTAGTATTTGAAAAATTCGATAATTACCTTCTAGGGCAACATCTTGCAAGATAGTTCTTTGTTCTGAGTTTTTATCATTTATTGAAAATGCATGGTCTAATAAATATCGAATCATTAAACCATCAGCTTTTGATACAGCTTCAGCTAATACTGTATTGCCATATTCATCTTCAATATTTACATCTATTCCTTTTTCAATAAGGAATTTTACTGCTTCTATTTTTCTTTTTGCCACTAAGGGGAAAAGTATTGTTCTGCCTTTTTCATCAGTTTTATTTAAATCAATACCCTTCTTTAATAATTTATTAATTTTATCAACATCTAGATTATTCTTAAATAGTTCTTTTTCAAAGGATTCATAATCACTATTTTTAAATAATTTCAACATGCTTCAATTCCCTTTTATATTATATTTCTAATTTTATATTTAAGATCTATAATATCCAATTTTTGTTAATTTTTTATTTAGTCAGCACGATGTCTTCGTCTTGATTTATCAAAACTTCTTTTTTTATTATTTTTATTATTTTTTTCGTAATCAGGCTTATTATTTCTTCTGTTAAAATTATTTTTAGGATTATTCTCTTGTATTAAATTTGATTTTAGTGATCTTTCAATAAAAGAATTAAATGAATTTCTTAATATATATGCCTTATCATGATCAGGGAAAATCTCCGGTAATTTATAAGAAAGCCATAAATATAATGATATTTTTTTCACTTCATCTTCTACAAGTAATAAATCTCTTTGAGTAATTGCTTTTTTAGGTAAAGTAATAGAAGGTTTATAATGACATGGTTTTTTCTTAATAATTGAGGCTATATAGGCTTGGTATGCTTGTAAAATTATCTGAGACTTTGTTGTTATTGGTGCTTGCGCTAATAAATACTTATCTTCTAATTTTAAGTTATGTCTTGTATCTACAATCTTAGATGATTCAATCATAGAAGAAATATTTGCAGCAACAAATGGTCCAGAGAAAACCATATTATCTTTAAAATATTTTAATATTTTAGTTAATGAATTTGTTTTAATATGACTTGCTAATGATTCTAATTGATAAGCATTTATTTTTACTCTAAATGGTGGTTTTATAGTTTTTACTGGCTTTTTATACTCTTCTTCTATATGCATTAAAACATCTCTTTTTGTTGCACCTAAGTGTCCAGCTTCAAAATGTCCATATCTACCTGCACGTCCTGCTATTTGCACTATTTCATTTACATTTATTTTTCTTTTACTAATACCATCAAATTTTGTATCAGTTGTAAATAAAATGGTTTCAATAGGTAAGTTTAATCCCATAGCAATTGCATCTGTTGCAATTAGAATATCTGATTTACCTTCTCTAAATCTTCTTGCTTCATCACGTCTTACTTCTGGTGATAAGTTTCCATAAATTACAGAAACTCTATATTTTTTTTGAAGCTTTTGTTTTAATCTTAAAACATCTGCTCTTGAGAATGCAATAAGTGCAGTTGCAGGTTTTAATCTATCTAGAGGGACATGTTTTGGTAAAACTAGTAACTCATTTTTTCTTTTATGTCTTACTATTTCTAACTCTTCCCCTGTATATCTAGCTATTCTTTTTACAGCTTCTAATGCATTTACAGAACCTGTCATAATAACCTTTTTAGCAGGACAACCAATAATTGCATTAACCCATGCCCATCCTCTATCAATATCATCAAGCATTTGAACTTCATCAATAACTGCCACATCAACATCTAAGTCAAAATCTAACATTTCTATAGTTGAACATACATGAGCTGCATCTTCATTAAACATTTGCTCTTCACCAGTAACTAGTGATGCATCAATTTTTGAAGCTTTTAAATCTTCATAACCCTCAAGAGCTAATAGTCTTAATGGTGCTAAATATAAACCTGAATTTGATTCTTTTAATTTCTGCATTGCATTATAAGTTTTACCAGAGTTTGTAGGTCCTACATAGAATTCCAATTTTCTATTAAGGCTTCTAGCTAAAGGATATAATGTTTTTAAATCACAATTTAAAAGGGTGTGTAGTTGTTCTTGCCAATTTTCTTTCATGGGCGTATTATAGTAAATACTATATAATATCGCATTAAATAAAAGAGGATAATTGATGAATTGTGAATATTTTGGTAAGTGTGGTTCATGTACATTACATGATAAGACTTATGAAGAACAACTAGAATTTAAAAAAGAAAGAGAAAAAACAAGATTTTCCAATTTCACAAATGATGAGTTTGACATTATAAAAAGTGCACCACAAAACTTCAGAAATAGAGCTGAGTTTAGAATATGGAAAAATTTTGATGAAAATAATCAAGCCACTTTATCATATGCAATGACAAGTTTAGAAAAAACAACTTTAGAAATCAACTCCTGTCAAATCGTAAGTCTAGAAATACAAAATATTATGACAGACTTACTAGCAGATATTCAAGCAAATGATATTATGGCTTTTAAAATCTATGCTGTAGAATTTTTAGGTTCTACTACAAATGATATGCTTGTAACACTAATTTATCATAAAAAACTAGATGAGAAGTGGAGTGAAGAAGCTCTTAAATTAGAAAAGAAATATGATATTAAAATAATTGGTAGATCTAGAAAACAAAAAGTAGTTTTAAGTGAAGACTTCATATCTGAAACATTAAATATAAATGGAAATGATTTTAAATTCCAGTATAAAGAAGGTGGATTTACACAACCAAATACAAATGTAAATGTACAAATGATTGAATGGGTCTTAAATAATATTGAAAGTTCAGAGAATGATTTATGTGAATTATACTGTGGTGGGGGAAACTTCACTATTCCATTATCTACAAAATTTAGAAAAGTTTTAGCAACTGAGATTTCAAAAACATCAATAAACTCTGCAAAAACAAACTGTGAGTTAAACAATAATACAAATATTGATTTTATTAGAATGAGTGCAGAAGAGTTCGTAGAAGCATTAGAGTCAAAAAGAGAATTTAGAAGACTTAAAGATGTGGATTTAAAAGAGTATAAATTTGACTCAATCTTTGTTGATCCTCCAAGAGCAGGACTTGATGATTTAACAAGGTCATTAGTTACTACATATGAGCAAATCATTTATATTTCATGTAATCCAGAAACTTTGCATAGGGATCTGGAAGAATTAACAAAAACTCATAAGATAGAAAAATTCGCACTATTTGATCAATTCGCTTATACAAACCATATAGAAACTGGAGTTATTTTAAGCCGTAAATAATTATTTGTTTAATTCTTAAAGGTAGTTTAAAGCTAACCTAAGATATTATTTATATAACTAATTAAAATAAGGGTAAGCCTATGAGAATTAATACAAATGTTGCTTCTTTAACAGCTCAAGAATCAAATGTAAATACAAATGCAAGAATTCAGGGTTCTCTTGAGAAGCTATCATCAGGTCTTAGAATAAATAAGGCTTCTGATGATGCTTCTGGTTTAGCAATTGCTGATAAACTAAGAACTCAAGCCACTTCTATTAAGCAAGGTATCGAAAATGGTAACTCAGCTGTTACTTTATTACAAATTGCAGATAAATCAATGGCTGAACAATCAAATATCTTAGATATTGTAAAAGCTAAATTAATTCAAGCTAATACGGATACTACTTCAACAGAAGGTAGAGAATCTATTAGAAAAGATATTAGTAAACTATTAGATCAATTAGATAATATTGCAACACAAACAAATTATAATGGTAGACAATTAATTTCTGATACAGCTGGAACTGCTGCTGCTGATGAGCATGTATTTCAAGTTGGAGAAGATTCAACTGATACTATTACAGCGGGGTCAGTTAATTCAAATACTACAGGATTAAGTCTTGATGGTATTAAAGCATTAACAGCTAATAACTTAACAAAAGGAGAGGCAGCATCTGCTCAAACTTTAGTTAATGCAGCAATTACTGAACTAAATGGTTATAGAGCAGACCTAGGGTCAACTCAAAACCAAGTTGAATCTGCTGTTAGAAACTTAATGACTCAATCAACTAATGTAAAAGCTGCTGAGTCTATTATTAGAGATGTTGATTATGCTCAAGAATCTGCTAACTTCAACAAACAAAACATTATCTCACAAGCTGGATCTTACGCAATTTCCCAAGCTAATAATGTTCAACAAAATATTTTAAGATTACTTCAATAATTGAAGTAATCTTAAAAAAACCACAAAATTCTTACAACTTTTTCTTTTTTATACATTATTTCTTTAAAAACTTTCAAATTCTTTTATAATTTTTATATTTACTAATCTCTAAACAAGCCTAATTATAGACCTTATACAAAGATAATAATACTTTTTTCTTTTTTATTATTTAAACTAAATTTAAGAATTGGTATGTAATAATTTATTTACACTTATTTAGGGATTAATGAATTCCGAAGAGCTTGGCTCTATGCTTGTGAAAGCAAGAAGGTTTTAGGACGTAAATCACTTGATTTACAATGTGTCATAATTAAAAAGGATTTATTATGAGAATCAATACAAATGTTTCATCATTAACTGCACAAGAATCAGCAGTAAACACTAATGCAAATATTAAAAGTTCATTAGAAAAATTATCTTCTGGTCTTAGAATTAATAAAGCGTCTGATGATGCTTCTGGTTTAGCAATTGCTGATAAATTAAGAACTCAAGCTACTTCTATCAATCAAGGTATTGATAATGG
>Ga0193960_1000157_pt1 | contig 28038 bp, 25 predicted proteins | sample FB_3_MG_FD_140338 | JGI IMG/M metagenome (GOLD analysis project Ga0193960, IMG submission 140338) | Microbial mat bacterial communities from the Broadkill River, Lewes, Delaware, United States - FB_3_MG | ecosystem: Environmental > Aquatic > Freshwater > River > Microbial mats | place: USA... | reverse complement strand
CCATTGAGGATGACTAAATCTAAATCCGGATCTAATACTGCATCCATGGCGAAAGCCTGAAAGATATTAATCGGTTCAATGCCCCAGCAATTTTGCTGCATGAGACGATCAACACCTAGATCTTGTAGCGTTACTTGGCCGTCACGTACAGACGAGACACGTACAGCAAACTCTTCAGAATCATCGTATAAGTATTCACAGGGGTAAGTATTAGGTAGCGTCTCTTGGCTCACTTGATGGTAGCTATGGCTGCCTTCTTGATAGCTAGTAACATCCTCCACGCGTTCCCAAAAATTACCTTCAATATTGCTATGTCCAGCAGGAAGCAGATCAATATCAGAGACTAGCTGATCGGTTCTATAGTCCTCTACTTTTTTAAGCCCAGCGCCAAGAGCCTTAAGGCGCATGTTTATATCTTTGGTGACAAGTATTATCTCTCGATGCGGGTTAGTCGCTTGGAGGTGAATAGCACAGTTAATTATCTGGTTATCTTTATTTGAGTTTTGCGGTAAGAACCCTTGCCTTGCCGTTAGCTCATGATCGGGGAAAATGCTTAGCTGACCTAGTTTTCGTTCGCTATTTGCTGCTGTCAAAGGGATTACGATATCAACCCCTTTGGTTATCTCAGCAGCATCCTCTGCTTGAGTAATGATGTCATCGATAGCACGAATAGCCGCTCGCGCTTCTTGAGATACATTCTTTTTGCGATCCTTTATATCGTCTAACTCTTCTAAAACAGTCATCGGAATAGTGATGTCCTGCTCTTTAAATTCATAAAGACACTTAGGGTCATGCAGTAAAACGTTGGTGTCGAGAATATAGAGTTTAGAGGCGGTCATAGCCGGTTCCTTCTATAGCCGAGGGGGGTATACAAACCAAGTACTGGGTTGTGTCTGGGCGAGTGCGGCGAAGCCTGGAATCAGGCGCCACAATTCTTCTTATTCTGCTGCAAACGATATATTCCGTTTGATCCACTAGGGTTTCTCAGTTGTAGGCTGATTTATTGATCACACTCGAAATTGTAGACCGAGATTTGCCATACTTACGATGGCGGTGACCAACTCCGTTTAGATTAGTCTAGTAATACATAGGTTGCTGTAGTATGACAAGAGGCAAATTGTTTCAAGGAAGTTAAAATGGCTATCCAATCAATCGTAATTTTGACAGGTGCAGGGATCTCTGCGGAATCGGGTATTCGTACATTTCGAGCGGCTGACGGTTTATGGGAGGATCATAAAGTTGAGGATGTGGCTACACCTGAAGCGTTTGAGCGAGATCCAAGGTTGGTGCATCGTTTTTATAATGAACGTCGCAATCAACTGCTTTCTGAATCGATTAAACCTAATTTAGGCCATCTTGCTCTGTCTGAGTTAGAGGAAAACTTTCCTGGAGATCTGCTCCTTGTTACGCAGAATATTGACAACCTGCATGAACGAGCAGGCAGTAAACAGCTATTACATATGCATGGTGAGTTATTGAATTTACGCTGCAAAGATAGCGGCGCGGTGTATCCAGTGAAGGAGGATTCTCAGCCTGAAGATCTATGCTCATGTTGTGGCTCATCAGGAAACCTACGGCCTGATATCGTTTGGTTTGGTGAGATGCCAATGTTTATGGAGCAGATTTATTCAGCATTAGAGCAGTGCGATCTATTTATCTCAATAGGTACCTCTGGTCATGTTTACCCAGCGGCTGCTTTTGTAGAAATAGCCAATGCTTCGGGGGCGTTAACAGTCGAGTTAAATCTTGAACCCTCACGCGTAGAGTCTGCATTTGATCATCGTATTTACGGCCCAGCGAGCGAAGTGGTGCCTGAATTCGTCAAAGATATTTTGAAGCAGGTGTAGTTATCGATTAGCTCACTAATCTTTAAAGGCTAACAGTAAGCCTAGTGTCGTTAGCACAATACTTAGCTGCAGGAATATCAGGCGTCCCCAAGCAACGGGTTCATTTAGATCATTAGCGGCGATTGGCGGGAAAATAAACGTGAGTAGTGTAAAAAAACAGGCGGTAAAGAGAATGATTCTCTGGTCCTTATTAATGAGCATTTGAAATCCATATCTCAAGAAAAACAGTCCTGTAATTATTGTTCAATCATTCAACAATGTAAAGCCTCTTTTTTTGTAAGGTTTATGCGTATCTTTGCTATATGGGGCGCATGAAAATATGAAGTATCAGTGAAACTGGTTTTATTATATGCCTTAAGTAAAACTAGCTTACTGATTTATATGGTTTTTTTGCGCTTTACTATTTCATCTCCTATAGTTTATATCGGAACTTCATTAAGTTGTTAGCTGTCTCAGTTACTGTTATCAGTGAATTTCTCCATTGTTTCCGACTCTTTATTTTTCTCTTTTTGGATTTTCACATAACGTTAACTGCCTAGGCTTCACAATAGGCTGACAATTTTTGCTCTTAAATGAATCAAGTTAAGCATAGGCTGTTTAGCGCGTGATTCTAGAGGTGGCCATTATGATGACAGAACAATACGTAACCACCAGTGTTACTCCACTTGAAAGCCTTAATTCCCTTTCTCCTTATGAAATTGATAAGTTACAAGATGCCAGCCAGGGCGGATTGTATCGTTTGTTTAGGCAGTGCAGTTTGGCTGTATTGAATAGTGGCAGTGAGATTGACAGTACTAAGCTCGTGTTAGATAAGTTTAGTCATTTTGATATCAAAATTAGCCAGAAGCATCGTAGCGTTCAATTAGAGTTAGTTAATGCTCCCGCAACAGCCTTCGTGAGTGGAGAGATTATTACCGGTATTAGAGAGCATCTTTTTGCTGTGTTGAGAGACTTATTGTATGTCGGCACTGAGATGGATATTTGTTGTCCTGGGGCAACGCCTTCGGAGGCTACCACTAATATGGTATTCCATATTTTACGTCACGCGGATGCTATTCGCCCACATGTTAAGCCTGATCTTGTTGTTTGCTGGGGTGGACACTCAATCGATCGTCATGAGTATGACTATACCAAGAAAGTTGGCTATGAGATGGGGTTGCGTGGGCTAAATATCTGTACGGGGTGCGGGCCTGGTGCGATGAAGGGACCGATGAAGGGAGCCACAATTTCTCATGCTAAGCAGCGGATTAAAGATGGTCGTTACGTCGGCATCTCTGAGCCAGGCATTATTGCAGCGGAGAGCCCAAACCCCATCGTAAATGAACTCATTATCATGCCGGATATAGAGAAACGTTTGGAGGCATTTGTTCGTTTGGGGCACGGTATCGTTGTGTTTCCTGGCGGAGCGGGGACTGCCGAGGAGATACTCTATATTCTGGGTATTTTGTTACATGAGAAAAACCATAACTTGCCATTTCCACTTGTTTTGACGGGACCGGCGGGCAGCGAAGAGTATTTCGCAACGGTTGATCGGTTTATCCGAGCAACTTTAGGGGATGAAGCGACTGAGCGTTACCAAATTGTTGTGGATGATCCTCACCAAGTTGCGGAGGTGATGCAAGAGGGGCTGGCTCAAGTTACCCGTTATCGAAAAGCGACGAGTGAGTCATTCCACTATAATTGGCAGCTCTATATTCCAGAAGGGTTTCAGCAGACATTTGAGCCAACTCATGAAAATATGTCGGAACTCAATTTGGTAAAAGATCAACCTGACTTTGAACTGGCAGCTAATTTGCGTTGTGCTTTATCTGGTATAGTCGCGGGGAATGTTAAAGAACCAGGGATCAGGGCGATTGAAGAGCATGGCCCATTTGAAATATGCGGAGAAGAACAGATTATGGGGCCAATGGATCAGTTACTCGCTGCATTTGTTGCGCAGAGAAGAATGAAGATAAATTATCAAGAGTATCAGCCTTGTTATCAGTTAAAACCTATGTCGGTAGCGATGGAGGAATAATGTAAAAAATAGCGCCATGTTAGGCTGTTAGATTGGCGCTATCTCTTTGTTGTGATTTTCACGCAGTTTCTACCCGCAGATTTAGCTTGGTAAAGTGCTGAATCTGCGGCAAGAAATAGGGCGGATTGGGTTAAACCGTGTTTTGGGTACGAAGATATACCAAAACTACCGGTGATCGTAATGCTATGGTCTTTATGTTTGAGAACAAAATTATTCAGTTTTACACGTAACGCTTCCGCTATTTTGAAAGCTTCATCTTGTGCTGTATTAGTACAAATGAGAGCAAATTCTTCACCTCCCCAACGAAATAGATAATCGCCAGCGTCGAGTTCTTTAGAAAGAAGGGCAGCTGTTTCTTTAAGAACGAGGTCGCCTGCCAGATGCCCGAAGCGATCATTGATCGTTTTGAAGAGATCAAAATCGAATAAGCATAAGCTTAGCGGTTGTTGTTGCTCATGAGCTATCTCGAGTTGCTGATCAAATATTCTTGTACACTCACGTCGGTTTCTTAGCTTTGTTAATTCGTCATATGCTGCAAGCTCTAACAGTTTGAATTCCTGCTGTTTATAGTCGGTAATATCTTTAACCATTCCAGTAACACGTGCCGCTTCTCCTTCGGGGCCTCGAAGGGATACGCAGCCTAAATCATGTACCCAGATGAAATGGCCGTTGCGGTTTCGCATTCTATAAACAGCTTCGTAACGCTCACGTTTACCTTCTATATGCTCTTCAAGGGATTGCAACACCATAGGAACGTCATCCGGATGAACATTGTTTTTCCATGTATCAACAATGGGAGGCATCTCTTCAGGGCCATAGCCCAACATACGTTTTAATTGAGGGCTAAAATACACAACACCGCTACTGATCTCCCAATCCCAAAGTCCGTCCGTACAAGCATTGATCGCTAACCAAATCTGTTCCTCTCTTCCTTGTGTTTCGGCCTCTAAAGCGCGGCGGGAACTAATATCTCTTGCGATCGAGAGAAAGTACTCCTGATCGTCATGCGTGAATGTGGAGGTATTTACCTCAACGGGCAACTCTGTACCGTCTTTACGAAGGTGGCGACCATTGAAGGTGAATTTTTTATTTTCCCGAATGACGTTAGCGATGCTTTGCCACTGTAGTGGGCCAACAACATCCTTTTGTAGGCTTAATACCGAATGGTTAAGTACCTCTTCCTCACGCATTTGAAGGCTCTCATAGCCGGCTTTATTTACCCAAAGGATATTTGATGATAGTGGATCGATAAGATAGACCGCGTCCGTCAAATTTTGGCTGAGGATATCCAGTAGGGGGAGCTGATTAAACTGAGATGCGTTAGGTTGGCTCATTGAGTATTTATGGCTTTGTTTCTTAAGAGGATATGAAGAGCATCTAATATAACAGGAAACGTTTGGTAAATTCTCTTTTCTATTAGTCTAAAAATTTACATTTTTTTGTAGTAATGTTGAGTGGCGTAGCATTGTAGATAAATCTGGTATGACGTATTTGGAGTAATTAAGGATGTTTAAGCGGTATTTGCTTCTATGTAGTCTTATGACGTTTTCCTCGGCAATCTTTGCTCAGGAGGAGCTCGAGTATGCTTATCCAGATATATCTGTATGGACTACGCAAAGGGATGAACAGGGTAAACTGAGAAATCCTTTGGTGAAATTGGCAAAGCCTTTATTTGAAGAGGCAGGAATTCCTTGGCACCCTATGGATTACCCTGCTAAGCGAATGTTCGCTAACTTACGCCAAGGGGTGTCGAAATTTTCGATGTTAGTTAATGCAACTTCATTGCTTCAGGATTGCTGTCTTGTGAGTAAAGAACCTGTGGCACGGGTTGAGATTAATGTTTTTTATCGCGGTGAAAGCGAGCCGGTCAGCACGATTGAGGAACTCAATAATCGCTCGGTAATAACGATTGCTGGTTATAGTTACGCTGGATATAAAAAGTATATTGAAAATGCTGATAATGGGGTTATTAATCTATCAGCACCTAATCATGCTGCTGCTTTTGGTATGTTAGCGAAAGGGAGGGCTGAGTATGTTTTAGATTATGCTTTCCCTGCTGTTGAAGTGTTGGATGCAAACCCGATAAAAGATATTCGCTATACTACGTTAAAGCAGACCGATGTTTTCCTTATATTGCATAAAGATTATCCCGATGCGTTGAATGTTATGGAGCGTCTTGAGGTGATCGCTAAGGGGTTAGATAAATCTCTTTTCTTGAACTCGCCAGAATTTCGGTTAGCGACTGAGTAATTCATAATTGCCTCCGCTTGCCGTTGTGTTTCGTGTAACGGTCTTTTCTCTGATAAATTGTTTAAGGTAATTAGGTCCGCCAGCTTTAGGCCCAGTACCGGACATCCCCATACCGCCAAAAGGCTGTGACGCGACTACAGCCCCCACTTGGTCTCGGTTTATATAGATGTTCCCGACATCTACCTGATCGACAATACGGTCTATAAAACTATCATTTCTTGAGTGGATACCCAGTGTTAAGCCGAAACCTGAGCGGTTTATCTCGTTGAGGACTCGTTCGATATTGCTCGTGCTATAACGGATTATATGGAGAACAGGTCCAAATACTTCGCTACTTAATTCATCTAGCGAATGCAGCTTTATCAGAGTAGGGGGGACAAAATAACCGTTGTTATGATGGTCATCTAATGGCAGTTCATAGGTTAACTTATTTTGCACTCGACAGCGCTCAATGTGTTCGTATAAGCGATTCATGGCTGTTTGGTTAATAACGGCGCCTATATCAGTCGATTGAATTAACGGTGAGCCAATTTCTAAGGTATTCATCGCGCCAATAAGTTTATCTTCGATAAGCTCAGCTATCTCATCTTGCACATACAATACGCGTAGTGCAGAGCAGCGCTGACCAGCGCAATGAAATGCAGAGTGAATAACGTCTTTTACCACCTGCTCGGGGAGTGCGGTGCTATCAACGATCATGGTATTAATGCCGCCAGTCTCCGCGATAAATGTGGGAATTGGGCTGCTATATCTCTTTGCTAATTGTTGATATATGTTGGCTGCCGTTTGGGTTGACCCTGTAAATGTCACCCCACAAACTCTAGAATCTTGCAATAGTTCGGTGGAGGTTTGCTCCCCATTGCAGGGGATTAATTGTAAAGCATGGCTAGGTAACCCAGCCGTAAACCAAAGTTCGGTTGCTCTAAATGCAATTAAGGGGGTTGATGAAGAGGGTTTTGCTAAAACCGTGTTTCCACAAACAAGGGCCGCAGCAATCTGTCCGGTAAAGATGGCTAAAGGGAAGTTCCATGGGCTAATACAAAGGAAGATTCCTCTGCCTTGATAGGTCAGTGTATTCTCCTCACCGGTGATGGATATGAGTTCTTCGCAAAGCAGTTGTTGATTAGCTGAAGCTGCATAATAGTGACAAAAATCTATAGCTTCTCTCAGCTCATTTTGGGCATCTTCAAATGTTTTTCCTGCTTCTAGCATGATAAGACAGATTAGTTCATGTTTATGCTTTTCTAATATGAGTGCGTAGTTGGTTAAAATTTGACAGCGTTCGTTTAGTTCCCAGTTTTTCCATTCATGCGCAAAATATTCTGCGCAGTTCAACGCTTGCTTAATCTGCTCTTGGGTTGCAGTACTGCTATATCCGATGGTTTTGTCCAGTTGGTAGTTCGGTGTGATGGGCTGTAAGTTCTCGCCTTCGCATATCTCTCCAGCAATAATAGGTTGGCTAAACCATTGCTTACTACTGAAATGGTTTAGGTGTTCGTTCCATTCTCGCCAAGTGGATAGTTTTGCTAAGTCATATCCTGAGGCGTTTTCACGTATGGGTCGATAAATTGCGTTAGGCAGTGGTAAGTGGGGAGCGCTTTCTGTTTCTAGCCGTATGGTGAGAGGGGTTGTTAAAAAATCTATCGACACCGAAGGGTCATTAAGCTGGAACATAAAAGAGGAGTTAGCGCCGTTTTCAAGCAAGCGTCGTACTAGATAAGGTAATAACGTCTCTTGGTTACCTATAGGGGCGTATATCCTGCATTTTAGTTGTTTTTCTTGCTGAAGGGCAAAATATAGGCTCTCTCCCATGCCGTGTAGTCGCTGAAACTCAAACGGTTTACTACTTTTGATATTTAAAATATAGGCGATGGTTTGTGCATTATGGGTGGCAAATTGAGGTGTGAGTCGTAAGCAGTGAGAGGATAATAAATATTGGGCGCAACTTAAGTAGGATAGATCGGTTGCAGGCTTGTTGGTATAGACGGGATAGCCTGAAATACCGCCTTGTTGTGCGCTTTTGATCTCCGTATCCCAATAAGCCCCTTTAACCAAACGAATGGGAATCTCTGTCGCTGTATCAACAGCGATGAGATCTAACCAACGTAGAACGGGCAGTGCACGTTTACTGTAGGCCTGAACCGCAATACCGAGTTTTCCCCAGCCAATCGCAAGTTCACTGCGGAGCAGTTGTTCAAAAATGAGTAAAGTTAACTCTAGTTTGTTGGACTCTTCAGCATCAATTGTTATGGCGATGTCTAGGTTTCTAGCGGTGACGAGAAGTAATAAAAGGCGGTGAATAAGATGTTTTTGGATATCTTCAATTTTCTGGTTTTCTAATCGGGGATGAAGTGCGGAAAGCTTAATAGAAATGCTTGTATTGCCATTCGGGTTTTGCTCGCCAGCAGATTGGATCGCCTCCATGTAAGCATTAAAATAGGATTCTACATCTCGCTCACAAAGCGCGGCTTCACCCAGCATATCAAATGAAAATGCGGTGGTTTCGCTATCATAGTCGTTACGTAGTATTAATGCAGATTGTATATCTTCTGCAAAAACAAATTGTTTACCTAGATGAGAAATAGCAAAATTTGTGGCTTTTAGTATTGTCGCACTCCCTAAGCGCTCCCAAAGTTGTGCGATCACTGAGTTAGCAGAATGCTGACTAATCAGTTGCCTACTGATGGCTATGCCCAAAACTGAACTGGTACCTAAAAGACCAGAATTAAGAGAGTCCTTAAGCATGTGATTAAGGTCTAAACGGTTAAGTTTATCTTCAATCAGCGCTGTGGCAGAGCTGGGATCGGGGATGCGAAGAAGTGCTTCAGCTAAGGATAGGAGGACGATACCTTCATCGCTATTAAGGCCAAATTTTGCCATGAGTTCATCGACGGCAAACAGCGACTTTTGTTGTAGCCTCTCAGTTTCTATCCACTTATGTGCTTGTCGATTCGGTTCTGTATCAGGGAGTAGGTGGGGTTTAAATTGAGTGATCAGTGTTTGTTCGTCCAACGAATAGTATGCGTCGATGCTTTTCCATAGTTCATCTTGTTCTGCGGGGGTAAAACTTGTGTGTAAAAGGTCATCGACTGAGAGCATTGGAACGATCCGAAGTTTTTTTTCAGTTTAGCCGATGTCTTTCTTTAGGGAGACAAAAAAACGAATAATCTATCGTTTATATATGCGGTTTTATCTATTTTTTAAGTGAAAACAACGCATTGCTATTTCATCACCTGTTTTGTTCGATATTGTTAATAGATTGATCTGTACGACGTATTTGCTTTTTTTAGAACGGTTAACGTATTAAAAGGAGGTATAGTTGGGTTTAATCTTTTTGCGTACGATAACTTTTTGGTCATTGTTATCTGTGAGGATGTAATCCTAATGGATATGTTTTTTAACTATGAAGACGGGAGTATGCTGTTTTCAATGTAGTTGCAGTTACAGGCAATACAACACTATAAATCAGGAGTCATTATTCGTGAGTAAAGAAGTTGTAGTTCTCAGTGCGGTACGTTCAGCAATTGGTGCATTTGGTGGTAGCTTAAGTGGTTTAGAACCAGCAGAGTTGGCTGGTCAGGTAATGAAGGAGGCTGTTAATCGCTCCGGTGTTAACCCGGAAAAGATCAATTATGTGACGGTAGGTAACTGTATCCCTACTGAATCTCGTTATGCTTATGTTGCTCGAGTAGCGTCCATTCAGGCTGGCTTGCCTATGGAGTCGGTGGCAATGTCTGTGAACCGCTTATGTAGCTCTGGTTTACAAGGTATTGTAACAACGGCCCAACAGATCATGCTGGGTGATTGTGACTATGGTATTGGCGGTGGTGTAGAGGTGATGTCCCGCGGTGCTTATTTGTCTACGGCGATGCGCTCAGGTGCTCGTATGGGTGAGACTAAAATGCTGGATTCGATGGTTTCCGTTTTGACGGATCCGTTTGGTGCAGGTCACATGGGTATTACTGCTGAAAACTTGGCGGAAAAATGGGATATCAGCCGTGAAGAGCAAGATGCATTTGCTGTTGAGTCTCAACGCCGTGCAGCGGTTGCGATAGAAGAGGGGCGTTTTAAATCTCAGATCGTACCTATCGTACAGAAAACGCGTAAAGGCGAAGTTGTATTTGATACCGATGAGCATGGTAAGCCAGGGGCTACCATGGAAAGTTTGGCTAAAATGCGCCCGGCATTCAAGAAAGATGGCACGGTAACCGCTGCTAACGCCTCTGGTATCAATGATGGTGCAGCTTTCTTCGTTCTTGCCTCTGCTGAGGCTGCAGAAGCTGCTGGCCAAAAGCCAATCGCAAAAATTAAGTCGTATGCGGTAGCGGGTGTAGCAAATGATGTGATGGGTGAAGGCCCAATTCCGGCAACCAAGTTAGCGTTGGAGAAAGCGGGTCTATCTTTGGATGATGTCGATGTAATCGAGTCCAATGAAGCCTTTGCTGCACAAGCCCTTGCTGTTGCTAAGGGACTAGGTTTGGATATGGAGAAAACCAATCCAAACGGTGGTGCAATCGCATTGGGTCATCCTGTTGGGTGTTCAGGTGCATTCATTGCAACTAAAGCTATTTACGAGCTTGAGCGCATTGAAGGTAAGTATGCACTTGTTACTATGTGTATTGGCGGTGGCCAAGGTATCGCAGTCATCTTCGAACGCGTTTAAGTCGTTCCGTATTCGCAGCGCTTTTATGGCTCTGTATATACGCCCTTTGATTTTTAGTTAAACTAAAAGCAAAGAAAATAGGCCCACTTATAGTGTATAAGTGGGCTTTTTATTTTCTCCGTATGATTATCTACGATGCTTAACGTCGAGTGCGGTATCTGCGCTTTAAGGTCGTTTGGCCTTAAGGAAGCGTTGATTTAGGTATTCTGGCTTATGCTTGGTTATTAAAAAAACGTTGGTATTTTGAGGCTAATAGATTAATCATAGAGGCAGCCTTTACTTGTAGTAAGTGTGGCTTTATTTTGAATTGACGAGATCTGTCGTTAGGTATCGGCTATTAATATTGGATAGAGCAGATAGGTTGTTTATTAGAAGGATAATTTAATGGAGTTTGCGCTACAGTTACTGCTGTTTTTAAGCATGTTGTTACTGGCAATCGTACTCTTTCCTTTTAGTCGAAGGTTGAAATTACCCGATGGATTGGTGTTGGTTGTATCTGGTTTTGTAGGTTCTGAGCTGATCACGTCTTTTGGGCTTGATATAGGGCTACGCTGGCATCATTTTCATGAGTTAGTTTTCTATATTTTTATTCCCCTTCTCGTTTTTAATTCAGCATTGCATCTTAATTTTTCTCAGTTGCGCAAGCAGTTAATTGCTATGCTGATTTTGGCTATCCCAATGATGTTGCTCGCGACCCTTGTGAGCGCTTCTGTTTTGTTCTTTGGTGTCGGCTATCCAAACTATTACTCTTGGCTTGCTGCGCTGTTAACTGGGGTTCTGCTTTCTTCAACCGACCCATCAATTATTATTGATATATTTCGAAGAGCAGGCGTTTCTGAACGCATCCTTTTGCTGTTAGAGGGTGAAAGTTTATTTAATGATTCCCTTTCGGTTCTTTTGTTTGGGTTGTTATCTGCAATGTTACTAATGGTGGATAATGGTCAAACGGTGGCTGGATTCGGCGTCGATTTTCTTATTGTACTTGTCGGCGGTGTCCTCTGCGGCATAGCCTCTTTGCTATCACTCTATGTTCTTTTTAAGCATCTGAATGACACTTTCAGTCATCTTCTACTGATGTTACTGGCGTGCTACTTAAGCTACCTTGTCGCAGATGTTGTACTCGAGGTATCGGGTGTGATGGCAGTGCTCGTGGTGGGTTCGGGTTTTGCATATTGGGTGCGAAAATATTTACAGACAGAAGAACGTAACAAGCTCCTGTTGTATTGGACTTTTCAAGGGCAGCTCGCACATTCTGTGATGTTTTTGCTGCTTGGCGTTACGATTACGGTGACGATGTTTACTCAGCAGTGGCTGGCTATGTTACTCGGAATCGGAGCGGTTATTGTTGCCCGTATCGCAGGGCTGTTATTAACGTTGCCCGTGATTAATCTTTTACCCGAGGGTAAATTGAATAGAGGGGAGCCTATGATTATGTATTTAGGCGGCACTCGTGGCGCTGTTACTATCGCACTAGCACTCTCTATCCCCGTAGAGTTGGATGCTTGGTTTACGATCCAGTCTATTGCTTATGCTGTCGTTTTATTTGGCCTGGTAGTTCAGGCAGTTAGTGCTCCCTTTTTAATTAAACATCTCATATCAGGAGATAGATGATGCGTTGTCATGAAGTAGATTATGAAATTATTGGAGAAGCCCTTCAGGTTGTAGAAGTTGAACTAGATCCTGGTGAGAAAGTTATCGCAGAAGCCGGCATGATGAATTACATGGAGGAGGGAATCGGCTTTGAAACGAAGATGGGTGATGGTTCTGAACCTGATCAGGGACTGATGGGTAAACTGTTTTCGGCGGGTAAGCGCATGGTCATGGGCGAATCTGTATTTATGACGCATTTTGGTAACGAAGGTTCAGGCAAGCGAAGAGTTGCGTTTGCCGCTCCCTACCCGGGGAGTATCGTACCACTGAATTTGGCAGAGTACGGGGAGAGCATTACTTGCCAAAAGGACGCATTCCTATGCGCGGCTTTAGGTACCAAAGTAGAGATCGCTTTTTCCAAGAAAATCGGCGCGGGCTTTTTTGGCGGAGAAGGTTTCATACTCCAAAAGCTGGAAGGAGATGGAATGGCCTTTGTTCAGGCCGGTGGTACGGTTGTACGCAAAGAGTTAAACAATGAGACGTTACGTGTTGATACAGGGTGCTTAGTTGGCTTTACCGATGGTATTGAATACGACATCGAGATGGTTAAAGGTTTGAAATCGATGATTTTCGGTGGGGAGGGGCTATGGCTCGCCACGTTAAAAGGGACGGGGTCTGTCTGGGTACAGAGTTTGCCATTCTCCCGTTTAGCTGACCGTTTGATCGCTTCTGCCCCAGCATCGGGTGGATCTGATAAAGGTGAGGGATCGGTACTTGGTGGATTGGGCCGTATGTTAGATGGAGATTGATTTTATCATTCGATAAAAATGAACTAATTGCTGTGTCTGTTCAGGAATTAACAGATGCAGCGGTTATGTGAGTCATGTTATTAGGAGCAATGGATTAATCACCTATAACCATTATGACAATAGAATGAAAAATCGGTATATTTATGCGCTGATATTTTACAGATAGATTCATTTTATAAAGATGCATAGTTACAGGTACTATCTTGAGAAATAAACTAGTTATTACGCTGACAACGGTTTATGGTTCGCGCCAATATACTTTTAATCAGGTCGCGAAATACCTATTACTTATCTTTATTATTTTGGCGGCCATCAGTTTTTTTGTATCTAATGCTTTGCTGGTGGTGAAGACTGATAACTTGTCAGATCTTGAAGAGGATCACCAAGTCTTAAGCGACAATTATGAGATGATGGTCGGTTCTCAGCAGCTGTATATAGATGAACTTAAAGATTTAAGTATGTCGTTAAGTTCGTTAAAGAGCGAACGTGATACGCTAGAAGAAGAAAATATTCGTATAGGTGAGCTGAATACCTCGTTAGATAACTCTTTGTTTGGGTTAGAGCGTTTGCTCGGTATGGAGCATGAAACTGAAATTGACCCTCATCGTGCAGAATTGTTGACTATCGAAGCGAATAAACGACTTTTCTTTCTTCACAGCATCCCTAATGGCGTCCCAATTCAAGCGATTCGTATTAGCGATAAATTTGGTCCACGTATTCATCCTGTGAGGAAAAAGCGTGTTGTCCATCAAGGCATTGATTTCAAAGCGAACCGAGGAACTCCTGTATACGCCACTGCAGATGGTATAGTTGAGTTCGGTGGCTTCCATAAGTCCAGCGGTTTTGGCAAACTGATCATATTACAGCACAATTTTGGTTTTAAGACGTACTTTGCGCATCTGGACGCAGTCAAAGTCAAAGGGGGAGAGTTTGTCAGTAAAGGACAACTGATAGGGTTAAGTGGAAATACAGGACTGTCAACAGGGCCTCATTTACATTATGAGATTAGGCATATGTTTACGGCTATAGATCCAGAACCTTTCCTCTCCTGGAATATCACAAATTTTGACTCTTTGTTTACAAAGGTTAAGGGCGTTAAATGGGCATCCTTAAAAGAAATGTATCCACTAAATCAACACAGTCAGCTATCACAATAATTGCTGAAGGTAATAAGTTTTGTGGTGATATGAGTATTATCGGTAAGATGCATATTGACGGCATTTTTGAAGGTAATGTGTCATCCTTGGATAATATATCCATAGGGAAAACAGGCCATGTTCGTGGTTTGATCAAAGCGCGAGCAGTTGATGTTTGCGGCCTTCTTGAAGGGGAGGTGATATGTGATGATTTGCACATCGACTCCGGCGGTCAAGTACGGGCTACCGTTGAGAGCAAGCAGATGTCTATTCACCCCCAAGGTTGTTTCTTAGGGGAGCGAAGGCTTAAAGAGCTGTCTGCTTTAGCTGATGAAAGTAAAAAAATTGAGACGGGAATGGATGCAATCGATTCATTGCCTGATAAGGTTGTGTTAGATAATAAATCCGAATCTTGATCGGTTTAATATAATTATCGTTATTTAAAATTTTTGTTTGGAATGGCTTTTAATGTGTGAATTATTAGGCATGAGTGCCAATGTGCCTACGGATATCTGCTTCTCTTTTGCCGGCTTGATGCAGCGAGGTGGAGGGACCGGTCCGCACAAAGATGGGTGGGGGATCGCTTTCTACGAAGGTAAAGGTGCTCGTTGCTTTCATGATCCGAACCCGAGTGTTGATTCGAAAATTGCTAATCTAATCAAAGAGCATCCGATCAAAAGCCATGTGGTCATAAGCCATATACGTCAAGCGAATGTTGGTAATATTTGTTTAGAAAATACTCACCCTTTTCAGCGTGAATTATGGGGCTTTACCTGGACTTTTGCCCATAACGGGCAGTTAGATAAAACGTTATTTGATAAAAAACTAGCTCATTATAAACCGGTAGGCACAACCGATAGTGAGTATGCGTTTTGTTGGTTGTTAGGGGAGATAAGAGAGGCATTCCCTCAGCCCCCGGACGATTCCAAAAAATTATCAGCGTTTATACATGAACGGTGCGAAGAGCTTCGTGCGCTGGGTGTTTTTAATATGTTGCTGACAGAATCCACACATCTGTTTGCTTTCTGTAGTAGTAAGCTTTCGTGGATTACTCGTAAAGCGCCGTTTGGCGAAGCCAGTTTAACCGATTGTGAAGTAACGGTTGATTTTGTGAAGGAAACAACGCCCAATGATATAGTGACAGTGATTGCAACTGTCCCGTTGACCGAAAATGAGGCATGGGTTGCACTGCAGCCGGGCGAGCTAGTCACTTTTGTAGATGGGTTGCCTCAATAGTATTTTCTAGCCTACTGCTTCTAAGGAGCTTTGTTGGTGACCGAATTTCAAGAATCGTTGTCGAAGATCGAACAAGAAATTGAAAGCCATCAGAGCCTTACCGAGTTATGGGATTTAGCTTGTCAGGAGTTTGCTTATAAATCTGCATTTTCCAATATGGGCTCAACCCTGACCTACGCCGAATTAGATCAAGCCGCTTCACAGCTCGCTGCATACTTTCAAAATGAAACTGCTCTAGAACCCGGTGATCGGGTTGCTATCCAACTACCTAATTTATTGCAGTATCCTGTGGTGATTTTAGCCGCGTTGAGAACGGGTCTTGTGATTGTGAACACAAATCCGCTTTATACTGCGATGGAGACGGCGCATCAGTTTAATGATGCCGGGGTTAAAGCGGTTATTATACTCGCTAACAGTGCTCATATACTCGAAGAAGTTATTCCGTATACTGAAATTGAAACGGTCATCGTGACGCAACTGGCCGACCTTCATCCGCTAAGCCGCCGCTTGTTTATTAACTTTACGGCTAAATATATACGCAAAATAGTGCCTAAGTTTAAACTAAAGAACAGTATTTCTTTTAGGGAGGCGTTGTCGAAAGGGGCTCAGTATTCATTTAAACCAGTTAAGCAATCCCCTAAGGATTTAGCCCTGATTCAATATACCGTCGGCACAACTGGTCGCCCGAAGGGAGCTGCTCTTACTCATCGAAATCTGATTGCTAATGTTGTTCAGATAAAAAGCCGGCTGCCAGATTCCTTACGTATCGGGGAGGAGGTCGCCATTGCGCCTCTGCCTGTTTACCACATTTATGGATTTGTATTGAATTGTATTGTGATGCCTATGTTGGGTGCGCATATTATTTTGATTACGAACCCTAGAGATACCAGTGGATTTGTTAATGAGTTAGGGCGTTGGGATTTTACTGTGTTTTCCGGTATCAACACTCTCTTTGTTTCACTGTGCCAAAATAGCCAATTTGGACAATTAGATATGACCCGCTTGAAGTTGACTCTATCGGGTGGAATGGCGCTGACTCGTTCTGTTAATGATGAGTGGAAGGAGTTGACTGGGTGTACGATAACGCAAGGCTATGGGTTAACTGAGGCATCACCTGTGGTGGCTATCAGTGGTACTTATGAAAGCCAGTTTGGTTCAGTTGGGAGACCACTGCCGTTAACCGAAGTCAGAATTGTAGGCGAGCAGAAAGAGGACCTGTGTTCGGGTGAAATTGGGGAACTCTATATTCGCGGGCCTCAGATTATGTCCGGTTACTGGCAAGACGATACTGATATACCTGATAGGGATGGTTGGCTTGCGACAGGTGATATTGCGCGAGTTGGTGAAGACGGCTCACTGCTTATTGTCGACCGAAAAAAAGACATTATTAATATCTCGGGCTTTCCGGTTTATCCTAACGAGCTTGAGAATGTTATCTCTAGTCATCCAGATGTTATCGAATGCGCCGTTGTTGGTTTGCCTGATGAGCAGAGCGGTGAGGTAATCAAGCTGTTTGTTGTGACACTCAATCGTCGCTTGTCTGTTAAGCAGGTAAGAGACTATTGTAGAGAAAGGCTGACCTCATACAAAGTACCAAGATTAGTTGAGTTTCGTACCCATTTGCCGAAATCTAATGTGGGTAAAGTGTTGCGACGAAAGCTGTTAGAGGAAGAGTTAGCACGTATCCAAAAAATGCGTAAGCGCGTTTAGAGTTGATCGTATTATCGCTCGTTTGTTGAGTGAGCGTGATAAGGCGACCTCTCTTCCAAACTTAAGGATTATCCTGTGAAAAACTTCAAAGTGCTACTGGACTACATTCTTATCGCCTTAGGTTGTGCCAGTTTAGCGTGCGGTATCGTTATGTTTTTTGCCCCAAATCAAGTTCCTGCGGGTGGGCCGCCTGGTTTGGCTATTTTGGGTAATTACGCGTTAGGGTTAAGTCCAGGCGTTGTGTTGTTCTTAGTGAATACCCCGTTAGTTATTGCTGGATATAAGCTATTGGGGCGTAAGCTTTTTATACGATCATTGATTGTCGTTATATTAACGTCAGTGTTTACCGATTCGCTTCCGCTGCTCTTCGAATTACCTGATTTAGGAGATAACCGTTTACTGAATGCTCTTTATGGCGGCCTAATGGTAGGCCTTGGCATTGGGTTGATGTTTAAAGCCGGTTCCTCTTCGGGGGGCTGGAGTATATTGGCGAGAATAATTTCATCTCGTTTCAATATAAGCTTAGGGCAGTGTTTGTTTTTTATGGATGCCGCCGTTATTTTGCTTTCAGCGATTGTGTTTCAGGATTTTGAAGCTGCAATGCTAGGGGGTATCGCGGTATTTGTGACTGGAAGAATGGTCGATTTGATTGTTTCAGGTTCGTCGGATATTAAGGTGGTTCATATCTCTTGCTGGAAGGCTGATCGATTAAAACCGATTATAGAAAATGAGTTAGGTATTTCAGGTTCGGTAGTGAAAGCGAAAAGTATGAAAAGCGGCGGAGATAAAGAGATTTTATTTCTAATCATTGAAAAAACGCAACTTGTCCCTATTAGAAAGCTTGTCGAAGAGCATGATCCCGATGCATATTTAGTTGTTATGAATGCAATGGAAGTTTATGGTACGGGCTCGCGGGCTTAAGCTGAAGTAACACGTATTTTATGATGGTAGTAAGGATATGAAGGAATGAGCGCTAGAGGAACAAAACTGGAAAAGTATCTTCCATCAAGCGAGAGCTTTGATATTAACGAGTTTCCATTTTATTGGGTTGCCCGTTTGAACGCTTTGTATAGTATGGAGATTGAGAAGACACTTAAGCCAATGAAGATGGACATCTCCCGCTGGCGTGTCGCGATGTTGCTGCGTATACACGGTGAGATGAGCATCTCTGATATTGCTGAACATGCGTTAGGTAAACTGCCTACCATTACGAAAATTGTTTACCGTATGAAAGATGAAGGATTGGTCAGCGTTGAGCAGTCCGAAGCTGATGGTCGAGTTTCAGTTGTATGTTTAACCGATCAAGGTATAGAGAACGTGGAGCTTGTTCGACAGCGCACAGAAGGGCTATTCAAAAGAGCTTTTCAAGGGTTTACAGAGCCACAAATCAAGAAAACGACTCAGTTGCTTAATCGGTTTTTTGATAACCTATCTGTTGATTGAAGATACTAGGTTAATAGTTCGAGTATGGGGTGGTTTTTGATGCGTAATGAGGCTTCTGTTATTTTTTAGAACCACTGGATTGTTCCTTTCTTGATAACAATATGAAAGGGACTACGATTTCTTGCGTAAAGCAGAGCTGGATGATTTGTATTGATTTAATAGGTTACTCCATCCGACTGATTTTTATCTTCCCCTCTCGTTAATTTAAATCGCGTTCCCGCCGCTTTTTTAGCTTATATCTGCTTCACTCTTTTTAAAATATGAGCGTGATGATTGAGTATTTTTTACTTCCTGCTGCAAAATTATTTTCATCCTATTATCCCTTTGTCACAACCGCTTAGTTATTCCTTCTAGCACTTTGCGTGTGAGAAAATACCTGAAACTTGGTTGACTATTCAATTGAATGTTATTCTTTTTATTTTAAGTGTGAATAATGATGAGGTGGTAATATGGAAACTCCTTACGAATTGCTGGGCGGTGAAAAGGGCGTAAAACGCTTATCCGAAGAATTTTATGCGGTGATGTCTAGCAGGAAAGAGGCAACGTCTATTCGTCAGATGCACGGAAAGGATCTCTCGCTTGTTAGTGAGAAGCTCTTTTTGTTCTTGTCTGGTTGGCTTGGCGGGCCTGCGCTTTACTTAGAAAAATACGGCACGATCTGTCTCTCTTCCCCTCATGCAAAATATCAAATAGGTGAAGACGAAAGGGATCAATGGTTAGCGTGCATGGATCAAGCGTTGCTTAATCTTGATGCTTCGGATGAGCTGATTGCGATGCTTAAAGAGCCGATGTTCAACCTTGCTGATGTGATGACGAATAAAGTCTAATCATTATGTTTTTTCTTGGATAGCGCGGTTAAACGCACGCTAAGGTTTAGAAATGGACAAAATGCTTAAAAGTTGAATATGGATCTGTCGCGCTGGAGGGTGGCCATATTATTGCATCTGCATTGTTAATTAAGCATCTTAGAAATTACCGAATATGCTATTGGAAAAATGCCAACTATTACTAATATTTCCCTTCGGATGAAGAGTTAGTGGTTGTTACCCCTCACCAAGTGATGGTCGGGTAGCATTAGTGAGCTTAACAGAGCACGGAGTTGCTACTGTTGAGCAAACTCAGTTGTTGTTCGTCTGCGCTTTTTAAGGAATGAGTGAGGTGCAGTTAAAGAAATCCATCGGGTTAATGCGTTTGTTACTTCATAATTTCAGAGGTGATTGAAACTGCCTTTTGGAATGCTTTTTTATTGTGCGGCCGCGTTACTAATCATGTTTTTTTCTGCATTTATTGTGCGATCCCTTACTATGAAAAAAATAGTTTTTTTTGTTTAAAAAAACTGATTTTTTAACTTCTTGTTTTTTATAAATAAAAATAATTTTTTTAAGCATTTGATTAATTGTTTTTATCATATGCTAAAAATATCTCGCTTTCATTTAGTTGACATTTCAAGTGAATTTTACGATTATTTTTGCATGCTTAATTGGATCTTAAGGGTCCTCTATATGAGATAAACGAGTAGTTACTCGTAATTAAGGTGAAGCTTGTGGGTGTTTTCGTACAGCAATTTTATGACGCTGATTCTGAAAAGGTAGTAGATGGCGATAGCTATTCGGTCGCGATTAAAGACAGCATTCATATGGCCGGTTATCCAACGCAAGCTGGATGCCGTGCGCTAGAGCATGTTGCTCCCGCCATGAATGATGCTGCTGTTGTTAAGCGCTTGTTCGCAGCTAATTGCCGTCTCATAGGCAAAACGAACATGCATGAACTGGCCTATGGTATGACCGGGGTGAATGAGTGGACCGGTACGCCAGTTAATGCTCTGTTTCCAGATTATATACCCGGTGGTTCTTCAAGCGGATCGGCGGTGGCTGTTGCTGCTGGGATGGTGGATTTCTCTCTTGGTACCGACACTGGGGGCTCAATTCGTGTTCCCGCTGCATGTTGTGGTGTCTATGGCTTAAAACCTACTTATGGGCGGATTAGTCGTCAGGGTGTTTTACCTGAACAATCGACGTTGGATTGTGTTGGTCCGTTTGCTTCCACAATATCGACCTTGATTGCGGCTATGGAGATTGTTGATCCTAGTTTTCGTGCGTCTGATGCTTCTGATCTTAGTCACTTTAAAGTTGGTCTCGCGGATGTTGACGCTAATGATGAGATTGTTAAGGCCGTATCAGATTGTATTTTATCCAGCGGTGTTCCGTTTCAAAAAGTGGCGCTACCCAGTTTAAAGGCTGCTTTTAACGCGGGTATGGATCTTATCAATCGTGAGACCTGGTCCGCTTTTTCTGAACTAGAAGGTAACCCTAAACTTGGGCGCGATGTAAAAGAGAGACTGACGGCTGCTTCGAAAACTACTGATGAAGCGATCACGCAGGCAGAAATAGTAAGGGTAGGTTTTACTGCTGAAGTCGATCAGTTATTGGAAAAGGTCGATTTTATTGTATTGCCAACATTACCTCATTATCCAATGAGTATTGCTGAGGCGAATTCAGGCAAAACTGATTTAACCATATCTTCGCTGGTTAGGCCTTTTAATCTATCAGGTCACCCTGCGCTATCCATTCCTTTAATGGCATCGAGTAACCGGCCGGTAGGCATGCAGCTTGTGGGTGCAAAAGGGAGTGATGAACTTTTATGTGAGCTGGCTCGTTTGATGAGCCCGTTTATTTCTGAAAAAAAACATCCTAATAAAAATAGTGCGGGGTTTTGAGTAATGCCTTCTAACCAAATTAATAAAAATGCCTGGGGCGGGGCGGCTGAATTTGATTCGCTGCTGGCAGATATTCGCAGCCGCAGGCAAGAGTTTGAAGATCAAAAGTATATCTCGCTAGATATCATAGAGCGTTTTAAAAAAATCGGTGTATACCGAGCACTAGTGCCTAAACGCTTTGGAGGAGATGAAAAGAGCCCTGCTGAATTTTTGCAAATGGTCGAAGCTATCTCCGCCGCAGATGGTTCTGCAGGTTGGGTTGCTAGTTTTGGGATGAACCCTGCTTATTTGGCTTCGTTACCCTTAGAAACAATAGAGAAGGTCTGGAAGGAAACGCCTGATGTGGTATTCGCAGGCGGCATTTTTCCGCCGCAACCGGCTAAACGGGTAGATGGCGGTTTTCAGGTCAAAGGTCGCTGGCAATTCGGTAGTGGTTGCATGGGAGCTTCAGTATGCGGTGTTGGCATCATGCCAGACGATGGTGAGTCGTTGCCTCGAATGGCTGTTATGCCAAGAGAAGTGCTAACGATTGAGCCTACTTGGGATGTTGTTGGCATGGTTGGTACCGGTAGCCATGATCTGGTTGTGGATAATGTCGTGGTACCAGAAGAGTGGACTTTTACTCGAGGTGGTAAACCTAACCTTGATGATCCTTTCTTTAGTTATCCATCTCTTGCATTTGCAGCTCAGGTTTTATCGGTGACAACCCTAGGTTTGGCGCGAGAAGCGCTTGATGTTGTTCAGTCGATGGCTGCTGGTCGTAAATCTGTGACAGGTGCTCCAAACCTCGGTGAGCGTGAATATGTGCAGATTGAGATAGCAAAAGCAGAAGCCAAATTGCGTTCCTCGCGAGCGTTTTTTTATGAAGCAACCAATGATGCTTGGAGTGCTATCACTGAGGGTGGAAAACCTTCTGATGAGCAGATCAGCATGATCCGTTTGGCGGCGACAAATTTAACCCATGAGTGCGCAGATGCGATCCGTATGACATACAAAGTCACCGGTATGACAGGTGCATATAACGACCACCCATTATCGCGGATTATGCGTGATTCCATGATGTGCACACAGCACGCTTTCATGGGGGAGATCACTTATAAAAACGCCGGGGCAATGTTTTTTGAACACAAACCATTGCCCGGCTATCTGTAATAGAACCCTTCAACCAGAGAACGAGAATAGCTATGAGCGAGAATAATATGCACCGTGTTTTGTTCTGTATTGGTGTGAACCAGAACTTCATGGACGCCCCGCAGAGTGAGATGGGCGATGTTTGGCAGGCTTTCAGTGCCATGATGAAAGGCATTTCTGATCTTCCTGATGTCAATGTGTTGGGCATTATGGATGATGATCGCATACAGGTTGGCCCATCAACTTCATCACCTTGGACTGCCTACATAATGGCGGATGTACCTGATTTGGAAACGGTAATCGCCGCTTGTGATTTCTTCCGATCTACGCCTGTTGGTGATGGAACTTATAAGCTTTGGAAGTACTGCAAGGTCGAGGCTCGTATCGGTCGTGAACTGGTCGTACCTGCATAATTTATAGCGTAAACCTAGGAAGCTAATGATGACCGATAGCCAGACCTTTAAGCATCTAATACAACGATTGACTCGTCTTGAGGCCGAGCAGGCAGTACGCGGTTGTATGAACCGTTATATGTACCTGTGTGACAACTTAGATGTTGGCTTCAATTTAGACGATCTGATGGTGTTATTTACAGATGATGCCATTTGGGAAGGGCGCGGACGCCGTTATGGGAAGTCATTCGGTCGTCACGAAGGTAACAACGCTATCCGCGGAATGTTTGCCAAATATACTCAGCCGCCAGCGCATTTTGAAACGAATGTGCATTTTTTAACAAGTGAATTAATCGATGTTAACGAAGATGCACAGTCGGCGGCTGCTAGCTGGGTTTTGCTTCAAACCTCTACGTTTAGCGACGGTAAATCACAGTTAAGCAGCGCCCGTTTAAACGTGCAGTTTCGTTGCACTGAAGGGCAGTGGCGAATAAGCCATTTTCAAACGGAAAGTTTATTTAACCGCCCTGTTCATACGCCTTGGGATAATCCAGCTGATCTTCCTGTTCCTAAATAGGAAGAGGCAAGTCATCGTACAGGCGTTGGTTAGGTGCGGTAATTACAACAAGAAATGATGGGGAACCCCATGACAGAAATGATAGATATTAAACCGGTTGTCGCAGATTACGACAGCATGATCAAACCCGATAAAGTGCATAGCGATCTATATTCCAATGCTGATATTTATGAAGATGAGCTGGATAAGATCTTTAACAATACTTGGGTATGGGTTGGGCATGAAAGTGAAGTGCCAGATGTAGGTTCCTATAAAACAGCGATGATTGGGCGTCACTCGGTCATTGTTAGTCGAGATCGTAAAAAAAATATTCACGTGCTTTTAAACCGTTGTCGCCATCGTGCAGCGACAGTGTGTGAAGGTAAGCGTGGTAAAACGAAAAGCTTTATGTGCCCTTACCACGGCTGGGGTTACTCTCTTGATGGTGCGCTTCGAGCAGTGCCAAAGCCGGAAGAGTATGAAGGCGTATTTGAGAAGTCTGAGTATCCTCTGGTTAGTTTACGTTTTGAAACATACCAAGGACTTATCTTTGCAACATTTAAGGAAGATCTTGAACCTTTAGAAGACTTTCTTGGCGGTGCTAAAAAGTGGATTGACCTGTTTGTTAAGCAGGGCGGTGGGTATCCGCTAAAAGTATTGGGCGATCACCGTTTTCGCTTCCCAGGTAACTGGAAAATTCAGTTAGAAAACACTACCGATGCTTATCATTTTCCTATCGTGCATAAGTCGTTTGTCTCTTCAGTCGATGATCAAACGGCAGAAGTATTCGATTTTCTTGATGGCGAAGGTCATGTTGAAGATTTAGGTAATGGCCATAGTGTAATGGTGATGATTCCGGAGCTGGTTGATCTAGATAAAGATTTAGAAGCTCCAATCCCTGAACGTTTTCAAGAGCTTGCAGATGAGCTGGCAGCGGAAGGTCACTCTGATCTAGAGGTTCGTCGAATGGTTCGTGCGGTGGGTGGTTCTGGCTTTAACCTTAACCTGTTCCCTAATGTTGCTTGCTCTATGGCATTTTTCCGAGTACTTGCACCGATTTCTGTAAATGAAACAGAGATACACCATGTAGCCATCGGTGGTGAGGGGGCGCCCTCAGCATTTAATCAGATGCGTCTTCGTTTACACGAGCATTTTCAAGGCCCAATGGGATTTGGAACACCAGATGATGCAGAGGCTTGGGAGCGCGTTCAGAAGGGCTCCCATGCGGGCACAGGAGAATGGATCTTATTGAATCGTGGTCAAGAGAATTTGACGACCAGCCCAGATGGAAATATCTCAGGTGCAGTCTGCTCTGAAACCGGTATGCGCGCTGCTTATCAGCAGTGGAAAAAGATGATGACGGCCTGAGAGGAAAGCAAAATGACAGATCTAAAATTTATTAAATCAGGTACGTGCTTTTATCGATACTGAAGCCGATATGCTCGATTTCGAACAGTACGCGGAATGGCTAGACCTTTGGACGCCAGAGGGTACATATGTGGTGCCAATTGATCCAAAAGAGACTGATTTTTCCAATACGTTGAACTATGCCTACGATAAGGAAGAGATGCGCAAATTACGTGTTGCGCGTTTGGAAAGTGGTGAAGCTGTTTCAACCCAGACCACGGATAAGACCGTGCGACAGATGGGGCGTTTTCGCATTCTAGATGAAAGTGATACCCATGTAGATGTTCGGTGTTCTATGTATTTAAGTGAATGCCGCCATGGCAATTTAAAAACATACCCCGCTGATATTACCTACAAACTGCTTAAGGCTGATGGTGAGTTTCGTATAGAAGAGAAGGTTATCCGCCTGCAAAACTCGAACTCTTATCTAAGCAGTATTGGTTACATTCTTTAAGGAGCGTTTTATGTCTCAAGTTGCATTGGTTACCGGAGCGGCTCAAGGGTTGGGTAAAGCGATCGCACAAAACTTATTTAATGCGGGTTTCTCGGTCATCGTGTCTGATGCCAATGAGATTGGAGCAAAGGAAGCGGCTTTAGAAATCGACCCATCAGCCACGCGTACGATGGCACTCAAGCTTGATGTTCTTGAAAAGCAAGATTTTGAAACTGCTTTAGAGGCAAGTGTTGAGCGTTTCGGAAAAGTTGATGCCCTAGTCAATAACGCAGCGATGACACCAACGACACCGGTCATGGAAATTAGCGCTGATGAGTTCGATAAGGTCATCGGTGTGAATTTTCGCGGTACGTTTTTTGGTTGCCAAGTATTTGGGCAGTATTTTGCTGACAACCAGTATGGTCGCATTATCAATATGGCTTCTTTGGCTGGGCAAAATGGTGGGACCGCTTCTGGAGCGCACTACGCATCTACCAAAGGGGCGATACTGACGATGACTAAGATCTTTGCGCGTCAGCTAGCTGATAGCAAAGTGACGGTGAACGCTGTGGCGCCGGGGCCAATGGACCTACCTTCTGTCCGGGAGTTAGTGCCTGAAGAAAAGTTGAATCAAATCATCAATGACATGATCCCTGTAAAAGAGTTGGGTGATGCCGGTTTTGTTGCGGATATCGTAACGAAGCTGGCGAGCCGTGATGCCTCTTTTGTTACGGGGGCCGCATGGGACATTAATGGCGGCATATTTATGCGCTAAAGAAATATCTAGCGAAGGCTAAGGCATTAGTCTTCGCCAGATTCTCTTATTAGTGAGGCTGGAAGGCCTTTACAAAATAAGAGCAGAACCATTTTTAGAATTAAGGGTGAGAACATGAGTAGTGAAGTAATCGACGTTGTGATTAAAACGCGTGAGGATCAGGCTGAAGGGGTTGCTGTCTTTGGGCTGAGCCGAACAGATGGCTTACCTCTCCCACCGTTTGAAGCAGGTGCTCATATTGATGTTCATATAACGCCTGAGATCATTCGGCAATACTCCCTGAGTAATGCCCCAGGTGATGAACAATATCGGTTAGGCATTTTAAAGGACCCGCAATCGAGAGGGGGCTCAGAAGCGATACATGAGCGTTTTCTTGTAGGTAGTGAACTCACAATTAGTGCACCGCGGAACCACTTTCCACTGGATATGGAGGCAACAAAAAGCATTTTAGTCGGTGGTGGTATTGGTATTACACCGATGCTTACGATGGCTTACGCGTTAAAAGCAGCAGGTAAATTGTTCGAACTACATTATTGTTGCAGAACACGCAGTAGCGCAGGTTTTATTGATGAATTGATCTGCGAGTTTTCAGATCAATTGCACCTTCATTTTGATGATATGGGTGATGAGCAACGTTTTATTCCAGAAGCCGTTTTTGGGTCCTACGAAGCGGGGTCACATGTTTACGTTTGTGGCCCTAGTGGTTTTATGGACTGGGTCATTGGTAGTGCGAAAGAAAAAGGCTTCCCAAGTGAACAAGTGCATTTTGAATACTTTAATGCAGAAGTTGATAGCAGCGGTGCTGCATTTGAAGTTGTCGCGGCCCAAAGTGGCCAGTCCGTTATGGTAGAAGAGGGGCAGAGCATATCCGAAGCGCTGGCAACAATCGGGATTAAGGTTGATATGTCATGCGAACAGGGAGTTTGTGGAACCTGTATTTGCGATGTGGTTGAGGGAATACCTGATCATAAAGACCATTTTTTGACGGAAGAAGAGCGCGAAGATAATGACCAAATCGTTGTTTGTTGTTCGCGAGCGAAGAGCGAGAAACTCGTACTGGATATTTAGTTAGATTAGTTAGATGTAGACCATAAAGAACGCTTTTTTATGGTGAAAAAACCTTTAAGCAAATAGCGATAGTTCATCACTGTGTGAGCTGATCACCTGAACGATAAAAATAACAAGACGGCACGGCCGATGTGTACGTTAATCCCAGGAGAATAAAGCATGAAAAAGGTATTAAAAACAGTTGCTGCTAGCATCCTTTTATCAGCAACAGCGACGATGGCAGCTGCGGAAACTAGATTGACATTGTCATCCTGGTTACCCCCAACTCATCCTATCGTTCGAGATATGATTGTGCCTTGGACGGAGCAGGTGAAAGAGGCAACTGAAGGGCGTGTCAGTATACATGTTTTGGCCAAAGGTCTAGGTCATCCGAAAATTCATTACGATATTGCTCGAGATGGTTTAGCCGATATTACATACAGTGTTCATGGCTATACACCGGGCCGTTTTTTGATGACCAAAGCGGTAGAGTTCCCTTTTGGTGGTGATAGCGCTGAAGCGTTGTCTGTTGCCTATTGGAGAATACATCAGAAGTACCTTTCAAAGGCGAAAGAACATAAAGATACGCAGCTTTTGAGTGTATTCACCCATGGTCCTGGTCTTATTCATAGTAGTAAAAAGCAAGTGACAACCGTAGATGACCTTAAGGGGTTGAAGCTGCGCGTTGGTGCCGGAGTCGTGAATAATGTAGCGTCATCCTCGATGCTGTTCCTTTATTGAAACCTGCCTCTAAAATCTATGAATTGCTATCTCATGGTGTAGCTGATGGCACTTTGCTGCCAATGGAATCGATCATGGGGTTCAAAATTCAAGATCTGGTTAAGCACACAACGGTTGTGCCCGGTGGCCTTTATAATGT
>Ga0193960_1000156_pt1 | contig 28075 bp, 29 predicted proteins | sample FB_3_MG_FD_140338 | JGI IMG/M metagenome (GOLD analysis project Ga0193960, IMG submission 140338) | Microbial mat bacterial communities from the Broadkill River, Lewes, Delaware, United States - FB_3_MG | ecosystem: Environmental > Aquatic > Freshwater > River > Microbial mats | place: USA... | reverse complement strand
GCGTTTGGAATGAATATCTCAGGAGAAGTAAATGCAACTCTTGGAACGGCTAGTGATACAGCAGCAATAGACGATGAAAATATGCAAGAAGGCGATAAACCAACAGTATCAATTGCAGCAACAATAGATGCAGCAACAGAAGGTGAAACAACAGGTGTGCTATTTACAATATCACAAACTAATTTAAGTAACTTTGATACATCCGTAGATTTTACTTTAGATTTAAATCCTGATTTAGAGTTAGAAGATATAGCAAGTATTACATATATAGATTCTAATGGCTCAACAACAATAACTTCTCCAACTGATATTACTAATTTTGTAAATAGTGGTACAACACTTACAATAAATGCAAACACAAGTGATACTCCAACAGTAAAAATTGTTCCTTTTGATGATACTATATTTAATGAAGGAGAAGAATTCTTTAGTGGAAATATTGCTTTAAGTGCAGGTGAAAGTGATGCCATTCTAGGAACAGATACAGATGATGCAAAATTTATTGATAATGATGTAAATGACTTCCCAAGTATTGGTGATATAAAAATCACAATTGCAAATGAAGCAAATAATACAACTACTCTTCCGGATTCAATTGATACAGATTATTCAGCAGATGGAGGAAATACCTTCTCTTGGTTAGAGGGAAGTTCAACATTACCAGAAGTTTATGTAAATGGTGATTTAGTTGTATTCGAATTTAATGATATGACACAACAAGTACTTGGTAAAGCTGATGGAATAACATATATTACAATAAATGTTACTATGGATGACAATAATGGTACAGACTTTGAAGTAATCCAAGGCGCTGAAATATTAGGCTTCCCAACTACTACAACAATTAATGCTTTAGGTGTAAGTGGTGGTAATAATTCAAGTATTGTTTTAAGTTTTAACGCAACTGGAAACGTACTTTTAGCAGATGCAGTACTAACAGCAATAAAAAATGGTTCAAGTAGTACAGTAAATACAAATAGTACAGCAATTGGTATTCAAAATAACTTTATGGATTCTGGAGAAGTATTAACTATGGATTTTACAGGTGGAACACAAAATAATGAAGTTTCATCATTAGAAGTTAATCTAGACCAATTTGGGAATGGAGATACTTTTACTTATAAAGTAACAGGTTCCGATAATGTAGTTCAATCTACAGTAACTATTCAATATGATAATACACCGGGCGCATCTAACCCTACTACATATTTAATAGAATCACAAAACAACACTTCAATAAAATCTATTGATTTTGAAGTAACATCAGGTTCGGTTAGATTAGAGATAAGCTCAATTGGTGTAATCGAAAGTGATAATGACTTTGATATGAATTTAGTTTATCAAATTGAAGATGCAAATGGAGATACAGATACAGGAAACGCAACTATTGTATTTGATGGGGATCAATTAATCTCTTATGATAGTACACATACATTAATAGACGGTGGTGCTGGAGATGATACATTAATATTAGATGCTTTAGATGGAGATATTGATTTCTCTGCTTTAGATAATCCAGAAATAAAAAATATAGAAAAAATAGACTTAAGTGATGGTGACCATAACTTAGAAAATCTAAGATTAGACGATGTAATGGATATGGTTGATCCTAGTGATAAAATGTTACTAATCACGGGAGATAGTAGTGACTCAGTTGAGTTAGAAAATGGTTCAGGAACTTGGACAACAAGTACAACTCAAACAATTGATAGTGTTACTTATGATGTATATACAAATAGTGAAGATAGTTCATATAAAGTATTAATTCAAACAGACGTAACAGATTCAGTAATGTAATATATAACATCTAACTTCGGTTAGGTGTTATACCCTTATTAACTTACACAAAATATACTTGATTTTTAACTGACATATTATCCCTACAAAAGACTATATATAAAAGCTAAACTAACATAATAAGAAATACTAATAACTTTGTTATAAAAGGATATATTATGAAAAAGAATATATGGATTATAGGAAGTAGTAGTGGTATAGGACTAAACTTAGTAAAAGAGTTTTTAAAAGATGGGTCGAATGTGATTGCAAGTGCAAGAAGTGCAGAAAGCTCAACTGCTTTAAATGAACTAAAAAAAAAGTATGAAAACTTATTTTTACTTAATGTTGATGTTTCAAATATTGAATCAATTATAAATACAACAAAAGAAATATTCTCAATCAATGATCATTTGGATACAGTTTTTTTTAATGCTGGTGTTTATGAAAGCATGAAATATAATGAATGGAATATAAAAGACTTTGAAAATATGACAAATATAAACTATTTAGGAGCTGTTAGAGTTCTAAATACTTTAATACCCTATTTTGAAAAACAAGGTTTTGGACACTGTGTTTTTAATGCAAGTTTATCAACTTATTTTGGTTTACCTTATGGAGGGGCATATAGTGCTTCTAAATCTGCATTAGTAAATTTTGCTCAATCTATTCAACCTGAATTATTAGCAAAAAATATACAAATACAAATAATAAATCATGGTTTTGTAAAAACAAGACTTACAGCAAAAAATGATTTTGATATGCCTGAATTAATGGATCCAGAAGATGCAGCCAAACAGATATACAATAATTTAAATGATACCTATAAATTTGAAATTAGATTTCCTTATAAATTATCCCTATTTCTAAGATTTTTAAATCTTCTTCCTTATAAATTATCTCTATCAATTACAAAAAGGTTTTTAAAATGATTTATGAAAAAAGACTTGAAGAGTATATAAACTTCTTTGAGAAACTAAACAAAGATATAAAAATCGATAAATATGCAGAGATATATGAAGAACATATTTATTTTGAGGACCCTTTTCAAAAAACATATACATTAAATGCTTTATATAAAATATATGAAGAGATGTTTCAAAATCTACATAAGCCAGAGTTTAAAATTAATGAATGTGCTATAAATCAAAATATAGCATATATTCAATGGACATTTTCCTTTAAAATGAATGAAAAATCTTCTTTTGAGAGTATAACTGGTGTAAGTAGAGTTGAATTTGCTGAAAATGGAAAAGTAATATCTCATATAGATTATTGGGATAGTTCTAAAAATGTTTTTGAAAAAATACCAATATTAAGAAATATATTAATATTTATAAAAAATAAGATAAAAACATGAAAAATTTATTAAGAGTATTAACATACGGAATATTAGCAATACCAATTGCTTTTTTAGGATTACCACTTTATATATATTTACCAAACTTTTATGTAAATGAAGTAGGTATGAATGTAGCTGTTGTAGGAGCTGTTTTATTTATAGCACGACTATTAGATATGCTTGCTGACCCTTTTATTGGCAGATTAAGTGATACTCGAATAAAAAGAAAAAATATGATTCTAATTGGTTCGGTTTTAATTCTAATTGGATTTTATTTCCTAACACACCCTACTTCTAATAGTTCAATACTGTATTTATTAGTTTTCTCTGTATTAACCTATATTGGATTTAGTTTAGTTAATATTCCATATCTTGCATTAAATGCTCAACTAGGAAAAGACTATTATGATAATACAAGATTATCTTTTTCAAGGGAGATATGTACAATATTAGGTATTCTGACTGCTTTATTACTACCATATTTATTCAATGTATCTGAAAACTCCAAAGAGAGTTTGGATTTAATATATACTTCATTACTAGTGGTTTTACCAATAGTTTTAGTTTTCTTTCTCCTTAATATAAAATCAATAAAACAAGTAGAAGTAAAATACCCATTTCTAGAAACACTAAAAAAATTCTACAAAGATTTTAGTAAATCAAAAAACATATTTATAGCTTTTATTTTAAATAATCTAGCAAATGCAATTCCTGCAACACTCTTTTTATTTTATGTTGAATTAGTCTTAAAAAGAGAAGACTTAACAGGGATATTACTAATTGTTTATTTTTTATCTGGAGTATTATCTCTGCCTATATGGATATATTTATCAAAAAAAATATCTAAGCAAAAAGTATGGATTATTTCTATGTCTATAGCATCTGTTGTTTTTTGTTTTGTTCCATTTTTAAATGAAGGTGACTATATGGCCTTTTCAATTATATCAATACTTACAGGAATGAGTCTTGGAGCAGATATGGCAATACCCACATCAATACAATCAGATATTGCTAAACGATCTGAAGTTTTAGGCAATCAAGTCTCAGGCTTATTATTTGGATTCTGGGCAATGATTACCAAGTTTTCTTTGGCCTTTGCTGTTGTAATTACATTTGGGGTATTGGAACTTGTGGGTTTTGATAGTAAAAATCCTAATAATTTATCTTTAGTAACTATTTCCCTACTCTATTCAATACTTCCTGTAATCTGCAAAGTTATTGCAATAATCTTTGTTATAAATTATAAAGAGTTACATTAATTTATTAACTAACATTTTATATATATGAACATTCCTAAACAGTAGATATCATTAATATAAGAACAAAAGGAGTTAAAGATGAAAGCTTTATTTATTTTACTTATAGCCTTTGTATCACTTTATTCAAATTCTCCTAAGGCTGTTGAGTATGTAAACCCAAAACAATTTAGCGGTTTATGGTACGAAATAGCAAGAACATATAATAGTTTTGAACACAGCTGTGTTGCTTCTACTGTTGAGTATCAATTAAAAGAACAAAATGAATACAAAGTATTTAATAGATGTTTTGAAAATGAAATAGGTGGAGAAAAAATAGAATATAAAGGTATTGCAAAAGCACAAGAGAATAAGTCGATGTCAAAATTAAAAATGACATATCTTTGGATTTTTACAAATGAATACAAAGTTGTCTATTTAAATAATTATAAAAGTGCAGTAGTAGTTAATGATGATATGGAGTATGTATGGATAATGAGTAGAACTCCAAAAATGCAAGAAAATGAGTTTAAAAAAATAGTTAATTTTCTAGATAAATACATGAATACAAAAGACCTTATTATCACTCCTCAAGATGAGAAAGGAAGATACAGATGAAAATTGCAGTATTAGGTGCAGGTATTAGTGGATTAGGTTCTGCATATCTTTTAAGTAAAAAACATCAAGTTGACCTGTACGAAAAAGATAATAGATTTGGTGGACATGCAAGAACTACACAAGTTGAAGAAGATGGTAAAACATTTGGAGTTGATACTGGTTTTTTAGTATTTAACCATGAAACATACCCTTTATTAACAAAACTATTTAAACAATTAGATGTAAAAATTGAGAATTCAGATATGAGTTTTGGATTTTGGGATCAAAAAAATAATATGGCATATAATGGGCAATCTATTGGTGGTTTATTTTTCCAAAAAAAGAATTTGTTTTCATTAGAACACTATTTAATGATTAGAAATATTGTGAGATTTAATAAACAAGCTAATATTGATTTAGAAACTAACGAATTAGATTTATCTTTAACATTAGGAGAGTATTTACAAAGCTACTCAGAAGCTTTTAAACAAAGATATATAATACCAATGGGTGCTGCAATTTGGTCAACACCTAGTAATAAAATGAATGAATTCCCTGCCCTAACTTTTTTAAGATTTTTTAAAAACCATGGTTTATTGGGTGTTAGTACTCAACATCAATGGCTAACTGTTAGTAATGGGAGTATTAATTATGTAAATAAAATTCTTCCTAAAATCTCTGGAAAAGTAATAAAAAATAGCAATATTATTTCTGTAAAAAGAGTTGATAATAAAGTATATTTAATAGATAAAAATGGTGAAATCAATATCTATGATAAGGTAGTTTTAGCTATGCATGCACCTGAAGCATTAAAGATACTTGATGATAGTTCCCCAAAAGAGCAAGAAATATTAGGAGCTTTTTCTTATAAAGAGAACAATGCTGTTTTACATACTGATAAAAATGCTTTATATCCAAATAAAAATATTTATGCTGCTTGGAACTATAAAACAAGTGGAAAATCTAATGATGTGACTTTGTCTTATTGGATTAATAAACTACAAAACTTAATTACAAAAAAAGACTATTTTGTTTCCCTAAATGAAACAGATGAAATAAAAGAAGTAATAGAAAATATCAAATATTCTCATCCACAATTTGATCTAAATGCAATAAAAATGCAAGGTAAAAGAGATGAAATAAATGGAGTAAATAATACATATTTTGCTGGAGCTTATTGGCGATATGGTTTCCATGAAGACGGTCTTTGGAGTGCTAATACTATAGCTGAAAAATTAGGATGTGAGCTATGAAACATACACTGTATGATGGGATGATTTATCATAAAAGATTTCACCCAAAAGAGCATAACTTTTCATACAAATTTTTTATGTTAGACATTGATCTTAAGAATTTAGACGAATTGAAAAATAAATGGTTTTCAAATAATAAATTTAATTTATTTTCATTTAATACAAAAGATCATTTTGGCTCTAGTGAAGATTTTATAGAAAATGTAAGAACTTTATTAGAAAAATTTGAGCTTAAAGAAAGCTCGAAAATGAGATTTATCACCCTACCTAGAATACTAAATTTTGTATTTAATCCTATTAGTTTATTAGTGATATTTGATAGTGAAAATAAACCTAATTTTCTATTAGCAGAAGTTCATAACTATAATGGTGGAAGAGTAATTTATCCTATAAAATTAAATAAGAATAATAATTCTTACAAGGGTGAAATTATGAAAGATATGTATGTATCTCCATTTTTTAATAGAGATGGAAAATATGATTTTTCATTTAAGTATGATGAAGAAAACGTATCTTTAAAAATAGATTTATATGAAGAAAATAAAAAGATGTTAACAGCTTCTTTTTCTGGAAATTCATTACATTATAATGAAGAAAATTTAATGAAACTATTTTTAAAGCATACTTTTTTAACTACATTTGTAGTAATTAGAACGGTATGGCAGTCTTTAAAACTATATCTAAAAGGTATAAAGTTTAGAAAAGCAGAAGAAATAGATACAAAAAGGAGACACTAATATGGAAACTTTATGGCATAAATTTGGTGACAATTTCTTATCAAAATTAACTTACGGAAGATTAAAAGTTAAATACCCTAATGGTGTTATAAAACATTATGGATCAGATGATACAGATGAAGTAAACCTAGAACTTTATAATTATGATTTCTTTTATAAAATCTTACTTTATGGAGATGTTGGTTTTGCAGAGAGTTATATGGATGAAGATTTTAAAACTAATAATTTAACAAAATTAATAGAAATTGCACTATTAAATTCTAATGAATTAGGAGTAAAAAGTGAAGATAATGGGAAAAATAGTTTTATAAATATACTACCGGTTTTTAATAAAATCAAACACTATTTTAGAAAAAATACAAAAGAAAATTCTAGAAAGAATATATCAGATCATTATGATTTATCCAATGATTTTTATAAGTTATTATTAGATGATACGATGATGTATTCCTCAGCAATTTTTAGATCAAAAGAAGAGACTTTGTATGAAGCTCAAAAAAGAAAAATTAGCCATTTGGCAAATAAATTGAACTTAAAAGATGGAGACAATGTACTTGAAATAGGTTCTGGTTGGGGTTCTATGGCTTTACACTTAGCAAAAGAGAAAAACTGTAATGTTACAACAGTAACACTTAGTAAGGAACAGAAGAAACTGTGTGAAGATAAATTTAATAAACATAATATTGAAGAAAAGATAGATATTTTTCTTAAAGATTATAGGGATTTAAAAGGTCAATTTGATGCAATAATTGCAGTAGAAATGTTTGAGGCAGTTGGACGTGAATATTTTGATATATTCTTCAAAAAATGTGAAGAATTACTAAAACCTAGTGGAGTATTAGTATTACAAATAATCACAATGCCAGATAATAGATATGAAGATTATTCTAAGGGAACAGATTTTATTCAAAAGTATATTTTTCCAGGTGGACATTTGCCTAGTGTTTCAAAAATTCTTGAAACAACAAGTAAACATACCCGATTAAACCTTTTACATATGGAAGAATTTACAGAAGATTATGCAAAAACATTAAATATTTGGCATGAAAATTTTCTAAATAAATTAGATGAAGTGAAAAAATTAGGTTTTGATGAGTACTTTATAAGAATGTGGAAAATGTATTTAAGTTATTGTGAGGCTGCATTTTTAACTAGGAATGTGAATCTTGTACAAGTTACATTTACAAGAGATCAGAATATAGAATTAAATAAAGGATTAGTAGCATGAAAACTTTTAATATAATACTCATCTCTTTTTTTATTATTATTTTTACGGGGTGTGGATCAATGAAACTAAGTGATTTTAAAAACAAAACTCCAATTTTGGATGTAAAAACATATTTTAATGGTAATCTAAAAGCTTATGGTTTAGTAAAAGATAGAAGTGGAAAAATTATCAAAACCTTTAAAGCAGATATGTTTGGTTCTTGGGATAAAAATGGTATTGGTACCTTAGATGAACATTTTGTTTATGATAATGGAGAGAAACAAAGAAGAATATGGACTTTTACTCCAAGTGGAAACAATGAATATATTGGAACTGCAGGAGATATTGTAGGTAATGCAAGCCTGAAATCTACTGGTAATACAATAATGATTGATTATACAATGCGAGTTCCTTATGGTGACTCAACACTTGATATAAATGTAAAAGATTGGCTTCACTTACAAGAAGATAATGTGATAATTAATCACTCTAAAATGAAAAAATTTGGTTTTGAGGTTGGTGAGTTAGTAATAACAATAATTAAAGAGTAGTTCTTATTTGAACTGCTTTATAAAATTATTATTTTCCTCTTCAAGATTTTTATATTTATATATTAGTTCATTATATTTTGAATAATAGTCATTATATAAAAATGAATAATCATCTTCATCATCGTACCTATCATACTGATCTTTTGATGTATTTCTCATGGCGTCAAGGAATGAAAAAGAATTTATTTCTAATAAAATTTCATCAAGTTTTTCTTGTGATATTTGATCTGTATCTTTTAAACTTTTGTTGTTTATTTTATCCGCAATACTATCGTGAAGTAAGTCTGATAATTTGCTTTTACCATTTAGGGATGAAAAGTAATTATGTTTATCATTGTATCTATCATTTAAAAAAGAGTATCCAACATCAAAGGGATATCCCAATACTGTATTAAATAATGCTTGAGATAATTTTTCATCACTTGTAAATAAAGTTGTTAGTCTTAAATTTTTTGCCATTTGCTTATCATTATCATTTTGAAATAAATGTTCAATTTCTTGAATGCTTATTCCTTTAATATTTGAATAAGATAAACTGCTAATTTTACTAGTAGAAAATTTTTCTTTTGCAGAATCTTTTAAGTTTTTTATAAAGTCACTATTTTTATTATTTAAATTATCTTTTTTGATATTTGCCAATAATTCAAGCTCATTTATATTTGATGTAATCATAATTAACCTTTTTACGAAAAAGATTCTATATAAACTAACCTCGTCTAAATATAGAATTAAACTAAATATAAGATATAAACTTACATTTTATAACTACTAAAGTATAACAATATTTTGTAAAATAAACAAAAAAGGATAATTATGAAACTTTATCTATTACCAGTATTAATAATCTTACTTTTTGTTTCTTGCTCAAAAAAATATGAAAATCTTGAAACCGTAGAAAAAGTACAAATAGAAAAATATTTAGGTTCTTGGTATGAAATTGCTAGATATGAACATAGTTTTGAAAAAGATTGTAAAAATGTAAAAGCTACATATAGTATTAACAATGATAAAAAAATAAAAGTAGTAAATGAATGTGTAAATATAAATACTAATAAGAAAAAAGAAGCTTTAGGTATTGCATATACAACTGATGAAACAAATAGTAAATTAAGAGTTAGTTTTTTTAGACCTTTTTATGGTGACTATTGGATATTAATGTTGGGTGATAATTATGAATATGCATTAATAGGTGAGCCATCAAGAGAATATTTATGGATATTATCAAGAACTAAAAAACTTGACGAAAAAACAAAAAAAGAGATTTTAATAAAACTTCCAAGTTTAGGCTTTAATGAATCAAAACTTATATGGACTATTCAAGAATAATTATTAATTAGTTTTATTATTTCATCATAAAAATTTCATAAAATTGCAATAATTAATCTCTTATTTATTTACTTATAATAATATTCTATTTTATAAGTAAATAAACAAATAATAATTTGTTTTCATAGGATATTTAATGCAAGAATTTGAAATTGATGTTGATTTCGAAGATAAAGAATCTTTAAAATCATCTTTAAAAACCTTAAGTAAAACCATGTCGAAAGTGTTTAGATACACGGAAAACAACGGTTACTTTATGATGGAGAACTATCTTCCCATTATTACTAATCAAAGTAAAAGTATAACAAAAGAAGAGATGTTTGATAATGAGATTTTAGATAAAGTAATTCATTTATCAGCTGATTTATCAAAAAATAATATATTTAAAAGAGATGACACTTATATAGATAATTCATTAAATGTATTTACACAATGTTTTCTAATTCATAAAGCATTAGAGTATGGATTGGAAGATGAAGTTTTAAAATTTGTAAATAAAATCATTTCTTTTAGTGTAAAAATAAATGATTCGAGTAATTTATGGTATGACGAGTGTAATGTTTATGGAATTGATATCATAACAACTTTAGCTCTACACAAGCCTGAACATATTCACTTAATATCTGAATATATTATTCCTTATTGGGATGATGAACATGCACCTTATATTTTTGAGTACCTTCCTTATTTTATGAAAAAACATGGCTTTACAAAAGACATATTAAAAGCTTTTGCTTATACTCATAGTATGCAGAGCTTTTTTGCTTGTTTTATGCAGTATGATGAGGAATATGGAGAGAATACAAATGGAGAGCTTTTCGAGCATTTTAAAAACAATCATGATGATTATCTATATTTTAAAGAGGAGTTTTTAAACTATCTTAAAAAATACCCAAGATCAAATGAAGATGAAGATTTTGTACATTTAAGTACTAAGATATTTAAAGTAATTATCGATGAAAACTTAGAAGAAAGATTTGAAGAAGAGTTTACAGGTAAAACCATAGAAGAAGAGCTTGTTATATTCTCAGATGAAATTGATGAAGTTTTAGAGGATTTTACAGAAGTAGATTATCCTTTTATAAGAGATGAAGATGGTGAGTCTGAAGAACTTGAAGATTATGAAGAAGATATTCATGACACTATAAGAATAAATGCAGAATTTTTTACAAAAGGTTTTGATAATGGTGAAAAAATCTATGACTATGTGCTATATGGGAAAAATGAAAAGTTTTTAGCCAATATAAAAAAAATAAAAGATTTTAGATATTTTGCTGTAAAAAATAACTTAGAGATACTAAAAAGATTTAACTATTATGGTGTAGATTTTTTATCTGATATTGCTGAATCTTTTATCACTCAACAACTAGAATGTGAAGTAAGACAATCGTTGTTAGGAAAGTTTTTTAGTAAAAATGATATTAGTCCAAAAGAGCGAGCTTTACGAGCTGTTGATGTGTTATTTAGAGCGTATGGACAAAACTTAGATGAGTTTAGTATAAGACAATTAACACAGGAGTATGAACTTTGTACTTTAGATGAAGTATTTAAAAGATACTCACTTTATATAGATAAAGAAGATCTTATAAAACAAATCCAAGGTTTGATGAACAAGTTCTATGGGGGAGAAACTTCAAGAGAAGACTTAGAGCAACTTAACGCCCTATTCTTACAAGATAGAACAATGTGGGATGATATTTTATCTTCTGTTATGCACAATAAAGCAGTTGGTGTTGATGAGGATATTGTTCAAGTGATGCCTAAATTAAGTAGGTCTGATATAAAAGGTTCATATTTAGCAAGTGTTGCATTTGTTATTCATAAAAATTTTGATTCTAAAGATGAAAATATCCAAACACTTATCAACTTTTATCAAAATAATGTATTTATTGTATTTGTTTCAATTTTAAAAGAGTATGGAAAAACAAGTTATTATATAGAAAATGACACAGTTGATCAGTCACATTTAGCAGATGAAGTGTTAGATTATTGCATAAACTCATCTCATAGTTTAGAAAAAATTAGAGAAAATTTAAATGAACTTTCATTTATAAATGAGCAAGAAGTAGATACGAAGTTTGTTGGTCATGAGATGGGTATTTATATGATAGGTCTGTTCTCTAGTGATGAGATGCAAGGATTATTAGCTTCAATTGCATATATGTATAAGTATGTATCAAAAGATATGCAAAAGAAAATTTCTAGAATATATACATTAATCCTTGATTTAGCTCCTGTAAAAACAATAAACGAAACTTCTAAATCATTTTTTAATCAACATGCAAGTGAAGAGCTGGAAAAAAATCCTCTTGCCTACAATGATTTTATAAAATTATTAGAAAGTATGGGTGTTAATAATGAGTATATAATTGCTTGGGAAATAAATAGAGCAAATAGACATAAATATGAGAACTTTTTCACAAAAATACTTGAAGATTTAAGTGAGGACTATTTATCAAGTACTATTAAAATTGTAAAGGATAGTATTCGATATTTAGACTTTAGAACAAAAAGAGATTTTTTAAAACTTGTTAACGAAATAGAGCCAATAGATGAGTATTTTATTCATTGTAAAAAACAGTTTGATAGAATGAATTTTTCTTTTGCAAAAAGATTGACTGTTTGGGATAATCCAGATTGGAATATGGATAAAGAAGAGAAACTACGATATAAAGAAGCTATAAAAGCAAATGCAAAATTAATTGAAGATTTTTTATTTAACAACAGCACTTTTGATAAAATTCAAGAAAATATAGTAGATCAAAAAGAACACTATACCCCTGATGATTTATCTGAAATCATTCCTTATTTTGATGAAGAAATACAAGATAAATATCTTTATATGATATGTAAAATCGGATATATAAGTAGAGTCTACGATCATATAAGAACAGCTTACGAAGATGAGTTTGAAACATATGGCTTAACACATAAGCTTTTTTATAAAATAACTAGTTTAGGAATAGATGAAAGTTTTGCATTGATGTTTATTTTATCTCAAGCTACAAGAGAAGCTCAGTATGCCGAAGATGAGGAAGATAAAAATTTCATAAAAGCATTGATGGATATTTATACAAAAATTGATTTATATAATGTATCAAAAGATTATAAAGAGAATAAAATCATTTTTCTTTTACGAGAGATAGCAAATGATAATAGAGAAGAAACACAAGAGATGAAAAAACGAATACTAGAAGAGTTTTCTACTCATTCTAAATTAAAAGTACAAAAAGTAGCTAAAAGTTTTTTAGAAAATATATAAAACACTAAGTCCTAAGACTTAGTGTAAATTAACTTTTTATTTTAAAAACTTTCCCACTCATCATCATTTGATTTCTGAGGTTCTATTACTCTTGGAGTACTATTAGAAATAGGAGTTTGAGATCTAACAGGCTCTTCAATTTTTTTACTTACAGGAGCTTCATATTTAACTGCTGTTTCATCATCAATTTTTACTGTATTTTTTCCTACAAAAGATTTAGTATCAACATCAGATAAAATATTTCTTGCAATCACAGATGTATCTTTTGCTACATCTTGAGTTTCACTTGCAATTCTAGCATTTTCTTGAGTTTGTCTATCAAGTAAATTTACAGCATCATTAATTTGTACAATTCCACTTTCTTGTTCTCTAGCTGCATTTGCAACATCTGAAATTAAATCAATTGTTTTGCTAATATCAGAGTTTAAACTAGAATATCCACTAATCATTTCATCAGCAATATTTTTACCTTCATTTGCTTTTATATTTGCATTTTCAACTAAGTCTTTAATTTCTTTTGCAGCTTCTGCAGATCTTGAAGCTAGATTTCTTACTTCTTGTGCAACTACTGCAAATCCTTTTCCTGCCTCACCAGCTGTTGCTGCTTCAACAGCTGCATTAAGAGATAAGATATTTGTTTGGAAAGCAATTTGATCAATAACTGTAATAGCATCGTTAATAGCTGTAACCTGAGTATTAATCTCATCCATTGCACCAGTAGTCTTAGATGCTAATGCTTCACCATTACTTGCAGAGTTTGTAACTGCACTTGCTAGTTTAGACATTTCATTTATTTTTCCAGTAGTTGAACTTACATTTCCAGTAATCTCTTCTAATGCTGCTGCTGTTTCTTCTAGTGATGCAGCTGCTTCATTTGAGCTAGTATTTAATTTATGTACATTGTTTAATAATGAATTTGATGAATTATCTAATGTTAATCCATTCTTTTTATTATCAACTAACATCTTATTAATTAATTCTATTACTGCATTTAAAGAATTTTCGATTTTTCCATTTGCATTATCAATATTCTTTTCAAAATTTTCATTTGAAAGTTCAGTTAATACTTCAAGTATTTTATTTATATCTTTACCAATGTTTTTCTCAAGTGTTTCAAGCATAGTATTAATGTTATCTTTTAATTCATTGTAACTTTCATTTGAAGTTTGAACATCCATTCTTACTGCTAAATCACCACTATTAACCTTAGAAACAATAGCTTTTACTTTTTCAATAAAAATCTTATCATCATTGATTAAAACTTCAACTTTTTTAATATATCTATTTACCCCTGATGACATATCACCAATTTCATCATCTTTTTTATCATCCAAAAGTACTACTGAATCAGCTTCTTTGTTTAAATATTTAAAGAATCCTCTAAGACCAGATCTAAAATCACCTATAGATTTATTAAAGTATCTAATTAATAACACACTAGCAACGATTGATAGAAGTAAAGAAACTACAGAGATTATCTCAATTATTAATAAAATTCTTTTTTCATCTTTCTCTGCTGTTAATGCAGATTTTTCTAATAAATTTGTAATTTCATTAAGTAATTTACCAATATTTTTATCCATTAATTTAAGCTCAGTAATAAGAATTTTTTTCTCTTTTAAAGCATGTGCTATATCACCATTTTTTAAATCATTTATAAAAATATTTAATTCTTTTTTAAACTTCTTTTGTTCTTTTTCTAAAACTTTTAACTCATCATAAAACTTACTATACATAGCCTTAGCATCACTAGTCTCAGCATGGTCAACTGCTTTTTTTACTAAGTCCTCAGCTTTTATAATAACTGCTTCAGTTTTATCTTCAAGATCTTTTAAATCTGCTAATACTTTTTTAAAAGTATCACTATTGATATCTTTACTTGCTATAAATAACTCATAAGTAAGAATTTCTTCTTTTAAAATATCTTTTCCCAATTCAATAGTGGCTTTATTAATTGGTATTTGATATTCAGCAATTTCAACAATTTCTTCTCCAATTGCTGAAACTCCTATATATGATGACAATGAAATTATCATCATCCCAAATATAGAAATCAACATAGTAAAAATTATTTTTGATGATAGTTTTATACTATTCATAATACACTCCCTTTAATATTCATTTTAATTACATATGATTATATCAGAAAAATTATTTTATAATTAATAATTATTGTACAAATATAATTATTTTATAATTATTAGCTAATATTCTTCACATTTATTCAAAAGTAAATTCATCATTTACTTTTAAGTATTTATATTTTAGTTCTATTTTATTATCAAGTATATATTCTAAAGTTGTATGAGATATATGCATTAAAAAACCATTTTCAACTTCTATATGATCAAGAATATCGCTAGCTTGAAGGTAATTTAAATGATTTCCAGTAGTTTTCCTCTCATCATAGCATGCATCGATAAAAGCATAATCTATTTTTTTAGATTTCAAGAAATCCAAACTTTCTTTTGCTAATCCAGAACAATCAGTTAAATAAGCCATATTTATATTTGGAGTTTCTATAAAATATCCATAAGTATTTTTAGAATGTCGTAAGGGGATTGATGTAAATTTTATATTATCAATAATTAAAGTTTCAAATGCTTTTATTTCATTGTATATAATTGAATGTTTATGTTTAAATAAATCAGAGAATCCCAATTCATCTTTTGGATGATAGCAATTTATATTATCATTTGAGTGTCTAAGTCTTAACAAACCCAAACAATGGTCAGCATGAAAATGAGTAAGAACAACAGCCTTTATTTTTTTGCCGTCAAATATACTTGATATATTTTCAATACCAGCATCTAAAGATATAATATTATTTTCATATTTTATATATGCACATGTTGAAAGATTCTCTATATTTTTCTCTCGATGATATTCACAAACTTTACACTTACAGTTATGTACAGGAAAACCAGCACTATCTGCTGTTCCTAAAAATTTCAATTTCATTTAATTTCACTTAATATTCAAATTTATTAACCAAACAATAGTGATCACTAAAAGATTTTAGTACTATTTTTGATTTTACTTGTATCTCATCTATATTTGTTTTATAAAATATATAATCAATTATAACGCCATTTTCATGACTGTGTTGTATATTCTTATCTTTAAAGCCTTTTTTTCTAATAAGTTCTATTTCATTTGAATTAGGCTGTGCGTTTAAATCTCCACAAAACATTGTAATATCATACTTATCATATTTTTTTATATAATTTAGTATTTGCTCAATTTGAAGAGCTCTTTCTTTAGAGCTTATATGGGAAAGATGAGTATTAACTAGTAGTAGCTTCGATTTATTAATTATTACTTCTATTATTTGGCAAGCTCTTTCTTCTTTTTCATTTTTATTAAAATAAATCTCTTCTAAAAGAGAGATATCATATTTAGACATAATTGTAAGGTTTGAGCTACTTAAAATATCTTTTCTAATTTTTTGTCTTGTTCTAGTTGTAATATAATTAAAGCCTAAATTCTTGTTCAAAAACCTACTGCTTGAGAATTCTTTTGATTCAAAATCTTCCTGTAAACATATAACATCAAATTTTTTACTATTAATTTTGTGAGATAATTCATAAATACGATTAGGGAAATCCCCGTCGTCTTTATAAATATTATAACTAGCAATTGTAAATTTAGTCATTTATGATTTTATTTACAAGTTTTAAAAAGTCAGAATTTGATTCTTTTATTGATTTTGAGTTATCAAACTCTATAAGATTTTTTGCTTCAATTTTCTTATATGTTCTATTTAATCTCTTTTCTATTTCTTCTCCAGATTCTCTATCTCGAAGAAGAAGTCTATTTCTAAGCTCCTCTTTTGGAACACTTACATGAATAGTATAAACATCATCAAATACTTTTTCAAAATCTTTTATCTTACTTCTAGAAATTGAGATAATATTCAAACCACTTTTTATTGAATTCTTAGCAATTCCATAAAAATTACCGTGGGCACTCCAAGTTGAAACAAAAAAACTATTATGTTTTAGTAATTCAAAAGCATAATCATCAACATAATAATTCTTTTCACTTTTATCAGGTTTCCTAGTAATATATCTTTTAATAAAATTACAATTTTTTTTCAAGTCTTTTTTAGACTCTTTTAATAAGGTATCTTTCCCTACCCCACTAGCCCCTACAATTAAAACTATTTTTGTATCCATTATTACCTACTTTGAATATTTATAAATAAACTCTCTAATGTCTTTTAAGTCTTCAATTCTTTCTTTTATCTCTTCATGGGACCAATCCCACCATGAGATTTTTTCTAAAGCGTTTATTATATTTTTAGTAAATCTATATTTTAATATTTTAGCACTTACTCCTGCAACTATAGCATAAGAAGGAACATCTTTGGTTACAACTGCATTTGAGCCAATAATAGCACCATTTCCAATAGTAACTCCAGGCATAATAACAGTTCCATGACCAATCCAAACATCATGTCCAATATTTACTTTTTGAATATCTCTATAATTAAAAAAAGCTTTATCATCAACTCCTAAATCATACATATCACGTCTATACATAAAATGATGTTGACAAGGCATCTCGTAAGGATGAAATCCCGGATTAATACGTACATTTGATGCAATATTTGCAAACTTTCCAACTTTAGTATTTGTAACTTGTGAATATTCACAAATATATGAATAATCATCCATAGATGTATTTGAAATATTTACAAAGTCTCTAATTTCTGTATATTTCCCAAATTCGCAATTTTCTATAATTGCATTTGGGAAAATAAAAGGTTTTTCTGAAAGTTTTACTTTTAACTCAGGATTATGACTTTCTATTTTTGTCATTGTATTTAACCTCTAGGTGTAAAATAGCTCTATATATTGTAATCATTGTTTATCCTTTATAATTTAAAACCTCTAATACCATTGTAAATTGATTCTCCATCTTTTAAAGTAAGTACAACTTTTGGAATATGTTCATCATCAATTACAATAATATCAGCTCTTTTACCCTCACCTATAACACCTCTATCTTCTAAATTAGCGTATCTTGCAGGTGTTGATGTTACCATTGAGAATCCCTTTGCAATATCTAAATTTGCATCATCTTTCATTCTATAAACTGCTTGAAGCATAGATGTTGGATGATAATCTGAACAAAGATATTTACAAACACCTTCTCGTACAAGCTCAATTGCAGCTATATTACCACTCTGGCTTCCACCTCTTACAATATTAGGAGCTCCCATTCCTGTTGCAATTCCTTTTGATACTGCATATTTAGCAACTTCTAAATCAAGAGGGAATTCAGATATTTGAACACCTAAATCAAGTAAACCATCTAGTTTTTCAATACAATCATCATCATGACTTAAAAGTGTAAGATTATGTGCTTTTGCATGTGCAATTAAATCATTGATTTTATCTTCATCTTTTGAAAGTTTCTTATCCACTACATTTTGAATTTCATCTTCATTTAGTCCATAATAGTTTCCATAATAAGTTTGAAATGACTCTAAAGATTTAAATTGTCCTTGCCCAGGGGAATGATCCATTAAAGAAACTAATTTAACCATACCATTTGAGATAACTTCTTTTATTGGTTCAACTGCTTCATCTGCACTTAATTCAAATCTAGCATGAACAAAGTTATCTACACCTAAGTGTTTTTTATTTGCATTATAAATCTCTTCTATTTGATTTTTTGCTAATTCAATACTTCTTTTTTTCTTAGGATTCTCTTCAAAACCAATAGCATGGAACATTGTAGTAACTCCTGCCATTGATAGTTTTTTGTCTAACTCAGCTACAGCAAGAGATACTGGAAAAGTAGCTCCATGTCTTGGCTCAATCTCTTTTTCAATTGCATCTGAGTGCAAATCTACAATTCCTGGAGCTATTTTTTTCTCACCTAAATCTACTGCAACTTCATTTTTACCATACTCATCTATTCTTGTAATAAATTCTCCTTTTATTACAAGGTCTGCTGGAACAAACTCTTCGTTCATTAGAATGTTTTTACTTCTTAAAATAGTTTCCATTATTTTACTCTCTCTAATTTATAAATTTTATCACTAATCATTTCCATAGCTTCTAAATCATGGAAAATACCAACCATTGAAACACCAAGTTTTTTTATCTCTTTTAATTTCTCTACTACTTTCATAGTATTTGTTTTATCTAAAGATGCAGTTGGTTCATCAAGTAAAAGCAAACTTTTAGGAGCAATAATTCCTTTTGCAATATTTACTCTTTGCTGCTCACCACCTGAGAAAGTTAAAGGAGATAAATCAAATAACTCTTCTCTTATTGATAAGTAATCTAACATCTCTTTTGCTTTTTCCCTAGATGATTCTTCACCCTCACCTTTAAAAATAAGTTGTTCAGCTACTACATCAACAGCAGATACTCTTGGAAGTATTTGTAAAAACTGTGAAACATATCCAATTTCTGAGTGTCTTAAATTTAATATCTCGCTCTCAGTTGCATTTGAAATGTCTATAACACTGCCATTATCTCTATGAAACATAATCTTTCCAGAACTTGTAGTATAAGTTCTAAAAAGTGTTTTTAAAATAGATGATTTTCCAGCTCCACTTGGTCCAAATAGTGATAAAAACTCACCTTGTTTTACATCAAAAGAAATATTCTCGAAGCCTTTTACTTCAATACTTCCTTGAGTATGTACTTTAAAAGTTTTATTTAAATCTTTTACTTCTAATCTAATCATTTTTTCTTCCTCTTAAAGTATTGATGACACAAGTAATTGTGTATATGGATGCTGTGGGTCTTCTAGAATTTGATCTGTTAAACCTTTTTCAACTATTTGACCATTTTTCATAACAACTGTAATGTCTGTTAGGTGTTTAATAACACCTAAGTCATGGGATACAACAACCATTGCAAAACCAATTTCATGTTGTAATTCTTTTATCAAATCTAAAATCTTTGCTTGAACTGATAGATCAAGACCTGTTGTAGGTTCATCTAAAAGTAAAATCTTTGGATTAGAAGATAATGCTTTTGAAATTTGAATTCTTTGTTGTTGACCTCCTGAGAAATACTCAGGATAATCATCAATTCTACTTACTGGGATTTCAGTCTTTTCAAGGAAATATAAAGCACGAGATCTTATTTCATCATATTTTTTATTACCACTCATGATTACTTTTTCAGCAATATTTCCACCAGCTGAAAACTTATAATTAAGTCCTAGTCTTGGATTTTGATAAATCATAGACATTAGAGAGTTTCTCAAGTGTGATAGTTCATTTAAGTTTGCATCTAAAATATTCTTTTTCTCCCCATCACGACCAACAAAATCTTTTACAAAAATTTCACCAAGACTTGCTTCTTGGTCTTGATAAATTAGTTGAAGAAGTGTAGATTTTCCACTTCCACTCTCCCCAACAATTCCTAAAACTTCCCCATTTGCTAATGTTAAATTGACATCATTAACCCCAACTACACTTTTACAAGTAGGACAAATAGAGCTATTGAAATCTGCACCTGTAGTTTCTAAACATTTTGGGCAAAACTTTCCAAATACTTTTGACACACCTCTCATATCAAGTATCATTATTTATCTCCTATTTGTAAATTACTGTCACAATAATCTGTGTCGTTGCAATAATAGTGTGTGTCACCATTATCATCATAAACTTCATCTAAGAAAGAATCTGTACTTCCACATCTAGCACAAGATTTACCTTCAAAGTTCTCAACTTTAAATTCTCTATCTTCAAATTTTAAAGGCACAACATTTGTATATGGAGGAATTGCATAAATCTTTTTTTCTCTTCCTGCACCAAATAGTTGTAAAGCCTTACAATTTCCAAGTTTTTGAGTATCATATTTTGGTATTGGACTTGGATCCATAGCATATCTATGATTTACCATTACTGGGTATCTATTTGAGATTCTTGAATCTCCAAATTGCGATGTATCTTCATATAATAAAACCCAAAGTTTTGAGTAGTCTTTATTTGCATGAAGTAGTTTTTGTTTTCCTAAGTTTGGCTCAACAGTTTCTAAAATATCTGGAATAGGAACTTGAAAAACAAGTGTTTGTCTTTCTTGTAATTGTATTTCAGGAATTCTATGTCTTGTTTGAATAATACTAGCTTCCTTAGTATCAACTGTTGTATTTACATCTGTAACTGATTTAATAAAATTTCTAATATTTACAGCATTTACACTTCCATCACAACCTTGATCAATTACTTTTAAAGTATCTTTTTCATTTATCATTGCAAGTGTGATTTGTAAACCACCAGTACCCCAACCCCTAGCAACTGGTAATTCTCTTGATGCAAAAGAAACAATATAACCAGGAATTGCAATAGCTTTTAAAAGTGATCTTCTAATCTCTTTTTTTGCTTCTTCATCTAAAAATGCATATCTCATTATTTTTGTTCCTTTCTTTGCTCTTCTTTTTGTTCTTCCGAATACTTTTGTGCACTTCTAAAGATTTGATAATCAGTTTGGAAAGTTACATAATGTGGTAACTTAAAGTGATTTGTCATACCAAAAGACTCAATTCCATCTAAATGATGCATAATCATTTCAAAATCAGCTGCAATAATATGATCACCTCCAACAGAATAAGTATTGTTGTACAAAGTTAAATCAATAATAGACATAGAGATTGCTTTTGTTTCATTTTTACCAAAGCAAAATCCAAAACCAGTAGTAAGTTTCGTATCACCTTCACTATCTTGATTAAATGTTCCAACACTCTCAACTGCTGTTGCTTCAATACTTCCAATTTTTACTTCATTTTTAGTAAATGGATGAGTAAAATTAATATCAAGCTCTCCAATTCTAAGATCACCAATAGTTGGGTGAACATCTCCATAACCTCTCATTGTTGTATATCCAACAGTAAGCAATGAACCACTTTCCCCTCTACTCATAACTTGTAAAACAGCAGACCTTGGATATGGTGCACTTGGGTAATTTCTTGTAATATCCCAAGGTGATTCTTCTTTTTTTAATGTTTTAATTAAATTATCATCTCTTAAAGGAGTTAAAGCTGATTTAATTACATTATCTTCATTTGAATACTCTTCAATATTTACATCTTCATCTTTCAAATCCATAAGAAGTTTAATCTCATAATCGTTTGAAGGGCCTAATAATTGACCTCCTTCAATATCTTTAAAAGCTGATGAAATTCTTCTTGTTAATCTCATATCATTAACATCTATAGTTCTAGAAATACCAATTCTTTGACAAGAAGATCTGTGTGCTCTTAAAAAGAAAGATGCATTTAGCATATCTCCTGCACTTCTTTTAATAGCACGCGCTGCTAATTTTTTTGAATAAAGTGAACCTTCACTAATAACTTTATCAATAGAAAATGTTAAAGCCTCTATTAAAGCCTCATCATCTAAGTTTTCACCTTTTGAGGTAATATCACCATAGAAATCAAGAGAGTTTTTAATAGCCTCTTCTCCACCTTTGATTGCATAATAAGCCATTTATATTACCTCTATTTTTGTTGTTCTTGATATTGCAGTAATATCACCCGAATCACTTAAGAAAAACACTTCATTTCCTAGTGGATAGTATGAATTTTTTTCATTAAAAAACTGTACAAAAGATTTATCAACAGGAAGTGTTGAGTCAATAGAACCATCAATTCCAGGTCCGCTTAATCTCACATCTAAACCTTTAAAATCATTACATTTAAATACATATGTAGATGAAAATTCTGGATCTTTTGAAGTTCCAATTTTTCCTTTATTAAATACATATTCATTTAACTCATCACAAAATACATAATCAGCGTTTTCTTCATCTTCTTTTTTTGCATTTGTAATAGCTTCTATTAGTGAAAATTCTTCATCTCCGTTATAAAGAAATGAAACTTCTGAATATAAAAGAGTATTTGCAATAGCAAGTAAATTTGAATCAAATAAAGGTTCAACTTTCTCTATAGTTCCTGGCATTGATAAAACATTCATCATTGATTTGAAGTTATCTCTATTTAATTTTTCTATATCAACTGTATTCACATCTTTTCCTTACATTAAATCAAATGAAACTCTTGTAGAGTTTACTTTTTGATTTGTCATTTTAATTTCTTCTTCTTTTTTAACTTTAGCTTCTAATAAAAGATTTTGTATTTCATCTTTTAAAATACTTGCTTCAAAAGCTGCATCTAAAACTGCTGTGTGCAAAGATAATACTTCATTAGAATCCATTACCATTGACCAACCTTTAGTTTTTTCAATTTCTACTATTGTAGAAGTAACTAAAACTTCACCTGCATAAAATTCTCCACCTGAAATAGGATCTTTTACTGGAACTAATAAAGTTTGCTCTGTTGGTGCTGTTAGAACATTTATCTTATAGTTTGTATCAATTTTTTTATATAACTGCTCTAGTTTTTCTTTTTGCACAATTTGTGCTAAATCATTAATTTCTTCTCTTTTCATCTTTTATATAAACCTTTTTCTAATTACTGCACTTATTTTGTCTAATGCCCAAACAGTTAATACAATTACAATAATAATCGTACAAACATCACCGTTTTCAAAAGCTCTCATCTTGTCAAATAGATAAAAACCAATACCACCAGCACCAACAAATCCTAAGATTGAAGCTGACCTAACATCTGATTCAAACCTATATAAGCACATAGATACAAAATGAGGCATTGTTTGAGGAATAACTGCAAAAACTAATACTTTTATAAAACCTGCACCTGTTGTTGTTAAAGCTTCTACGGGACCTGGATCAATTGATTCATTTCCTTCACTTAAAAGTTTTGATAAAACCCCTGCTGTGTGGACACCTAGTGCTAAAATACCTGCCATTGGCCCAAGACCTACGGCGCTTACAAAGATTAAAGCCCAAATAATTTCATTAATTGACCTAAAAACATTTGCAAAGAAGGTAGCACTTCCATATATCACCCTTTTTGTAAATTCATGAATTGGTGATTTTCCTGGAATTAAAATATCAAGAATATTTCTTGAACTCATATATGATAATGGAACTGCTACTAAAATAGAAAGTACTAAAGCAATAACTGCCATTTGAATAGTTTCTAACATAGATAAAGCATAAGTTTTTAAATCATCACTATTTAAATTTGGTGGGAAAAAACCACTGTTTTCTATTGTTGGATTACCTCTAATATACTCAACCATATAATGCCAACCATCAATTAAAGCAATAAAACTCATTTCTGTATCATTCCAACTTTGTGCAATGATAAATAAAGCTATTATAATTACAATTGATTTACCTAATGAAAATGGATTACTATTTTCTTTTAACTCTACTACGTTCATTTGTACTTTCCTTGCTATTAAAGTTAGGAGTAATCTCCTAACTTTTTAAATCTATTTTTTGTTTTTTAATTGTTTTTTTAATTTAATTAATTCTCTTACTGAATCATAAACAGAGTCATCACCTTTAATGAAACCTTTGTTTTTAAGTCTTTCTAAACCTTTTGGGTCGTTGTAAGATAAAAAAGCACCTTTTAAAGCCATTTTAAGAGATGTTGGTAAATCTCCACGTGCAGCTACTGGAGCTCCTGGAATTAAATCTGAAGTCCAAATTACATTAAATTGGTCTTTGTTCCAATGTTTTCCTAAACCTCTGCTGAAATCTAAGTTGTTAGTAGATGCTGCATCAATTCTTCCATTTTTTACAGAAAGAATAGAAGCTTCATGCCCACCTGAATAAACTACTTTTGAGAAATATTCAGTAGGTTTAATTCCAGCTTTTGAAAACATAACAGTTGGAACTAAAGTTCCTGAAGTAGATTGAGATGAAGTAAATGCCCAAGTTTTACCTTTAATATCTTTAATAGATTTAAGACCTGAACCTTTTTTAGTAATAATAGTTCCTCTATATCCTGGAAGTCCAGATTCTCCATCAACTTCAACAACTAAAGCTTCAGCATTAGCTCTTTTTGCAGCTTCAACATAAGATTTTGGTCCTAAGTAGGCTACATCAATATGTTTATGTTGCATACCTGTAATAATACCTGTGTAATCCCCTGCTAATTTCATTTCAACTTTAATACCTAATTGTTTAGTTAAGTAATCAGTTAATGGTCCAAAGTTTTCTTTCATAGAAGTAGAACCTGCTACTGGAATAACACCAAATGTTAATTTCTCAGGCCATTTTTCTTGTGCCATCATTGATGTTGTACTTAAACCTAAAGCCATAGTTGTTAGTGCTAATTTTGTAATTAGTTTCATTTTTTAATTCCCTTAATTATTTGTTGTGTAAATTTTTTCTACTAACTTATCTGTTAGTTCATCGCTGTTTGCATCAAATACCACTTCCCCCTCATTAACCCCAATGATTCGGTCACAATACTCTTTTGCATACTCCAAATGATGAAGGTTTGCTATTACAGTTACCCCATAAACTTCATTTACCTTCTTCAAAATACCCATAACTTTTTTTGCACTTTTTGGATCAAGTGCGGAAACTGGTTCATCTGCTAAGATAATCTTTGGTTCAGCGGCTAAAGCACGCGCAATTGCAACTCGCTGTCTTTGGCCTCCCGAAAGTTCATCACACCTTTTTAATGAATGTTTCGTAATATCAACAATGTCCATAAACTCTTTGGCTTTTTTTAACTCCTTATTTTTGTATAATTTTAAAATTGCTCGTGAAAGAGGAATATCTTTTAACATTCCACTTACCACATTGTCTAAAACTGATAATCTATCAACTAAGTTATATCCTTGAAAAATAACTCCTATTTGCTCTCTTAATTTAATTAGGTTCTTCTTTTTTATATTGTTTAAATCAAAATCTAAAACTTCAAACTTTCCATCAAAAACTTTGATCCCACCAGTCACACTCATAAGTAAAGTAGATTTACCAGCACCACTAGGTCCAATAATTCCAATAAATTCACCTTTTTTAACTTTTAGGTCAACACCTTTTAAAATCTTTTCTTTTTTATAACCTAAAGTTAGGTTTTTCATTTTTATCACGTCTAATCCTTCTAATTAAATTAAATCTACTTTTATTTTGCAAGTGTCACCTCTAAAATATGAAGTTCCATACTCAACAAAGTTTCCGTCTTGGTCTTTAGATAATGTACTCGCTGTTAAAATTGGAGTATTTGATGGCATCAGTAATAATTCACTAAAATTACTATTTGCAGGTATTGATTCAAATACTGTTGATACTTTTGTAATTTCTAAATTTGGATAACAATCTTTTAATATTTTGTATAAAGAAAAAGGTTTGCAATCTAAATTATTTACAATTTCTCTAAAATGAAAAGCATCAAAATATGAATATGAAACAGAAATTGGTAAATCATTTGCATATCTTAAAAGTTTTAATTCAATAACTTTCAAGTTTGAATTTAAACCTAAGTTTTTTGCAACATCTTCACTTGGTGCAATAACATCTGCACTTAAAAGTTCAGTTTTAGGCTCATATCCTAAATCTAAAATTTTAGATGAGTAAGAACTTTTATCAGAGATAGAATAAGGAACTTTTATATTTGATATAAAATTACCTTTTCCTTTTTTTGTATAAATAAAACCTTCATCTTTTAATAAAGACAATGCTTGTCTTACAGTGTGTCTATTAACATTAAACTCACTAGCAAATACATTTTCAGAAGGAAGTTTCGAAGAAGAATTGTATTTCTTCTTTTCTATATTTTTTAATATCTTCTCATAAAGTTTTATGTACATAGGTTTATCTATATTCTTCAATTTTCCCAGCCTTTAAACTTGTCTATACAAGCTTGATAATGGAAGTATAAAAAAGAATAATTACACCTTGATTACATCTTGTATAGACAAGTTAGTCTTCTTGTATAGATAGGTATTAGAAAAATTTTAATATTTAAAAGATTTATTAACAATACAATCCATATTAATTTATAATAAGGATTGATTATGTCAAGGTTTTATGAGTCTAGATTTAGATTTTATATATTATTTATAGGAGTATATTTATTTTATAATTTTTTAATTAGAACATCGTTACTAGTGTTAGTTTACGATAAAATTGAGTTGAGTTTGTTTGCTTTAAATAAAATATATAGTTAATTTACATAAGGGAAGAATTAATATTTTTGAAAACAAACCAAAAGGTACAATATTTCAAATAAAAATAAAGAAGGATACAAATGAGGAACCAACCCCAATATACAATAATAAATAATACAAAATATGCCCTAAATGGCTTAAAAGATATTTATAAACATGAAACGTCGTTTAGATTAGAAGTCTACATTATCACTATTTTATCTCTTGCTTTATGGTTTTTAGATATAAGCTTTATTTCTAAAAGTATTTTACAAACAAGTCTGTTCTTACCACTTTTAATAGAAGCTGTAAATAGTTCAATTGAAAGAGTAGTTGATTTAGTTACAAAAGATTATCATGAATTAGCAAAAACAGCAAAAGACGCTGGTTCTGCTGCTGTTTTCATAAGTATTGTTATTACTACCCTAATTTGGTTAAGTGTTCTTTATAATGAGTTCATACTATAAAAGTGATTGATTAAACACAATCACTTTTTTTAGATAATATTTTTAAAACATCACAAGAAAAACCAGCTTTTTTCCTTGCTTCAAAGTTTAAATCCATTTTTCTTTTTGTAGAACCTGGAAAAACTTCTTCTATAATTTTTAGATATGTTTCATCATAAGGTAAATCTTCTAAATCACAGGCATATTTGTACCAAACATCACCTTTTGTCACATGATCTACTTCTTCTTCAAGAATAATTTCTAAAACTTCTAATATCTTTCTATTAAAAGGGTCATTATTTGATTTTAGTTTTTCCATAATTTTTGGATTTTGATCT
>Ga0193960_1000153_pt1 | contig 28690 bp, 23 predicted proteins | sample FB_3_MG_FD_140338 | JGI IMG/M metagenome (GOLD analysis project Ga0193960, IMG submission 140338) | Microbial mat bacterial communities from the Broadkill River, Lewes, Delaware, United States - FB_3_MG | ecosystem: Environmental > Aquatic > Freshwater > River > Microbial mats | place: USA... | reverse complement strand
GAATTATACCTTTGATAATTTTGTTGAAGGTAAATCTAACCAATTAGCAAGAGCTGCTGCTTCTCAAGTGGCAGATAATCCCGGTGCTGCATACAACCCGTTATTTATATATGGCGGAACAGGGCTAGGTAAGACTCATTTACTTCATGCGGTTGGTAACGGCATTTTGTTGAATAAACCAAATGCTAAAATTGCCTATATGCATTCAGAACGCTTTGTACAAGATATGGTCAGAGCTCTTCAAAACAATGCAATGGAAAAGTTTAAGCAATATTACCGAAGCGTCGATGCATTATTAATCGATGACATTCAATTTTTTGCAGGGAAAGAACGTACTCAGGAAGAGTTTTTTCATACTTTTAACGCGCTTCTTGAAGGTAACCAACAGATTATATTGACTAGCGATCGATATCCTAAAGAAATCGATGGCGTTGATGATAGATTAAAATCGCGTTTTGGTTGGGGTTTAACCCTAGCAATTGAACCTCCAGAACTTGAAACAAGAGTTGCAATATTAAAGAGAAAAGCAGAGGAAAGTCATATTAATCTTGCTGATGAAGTTGCTTTCTTTATTGCAAAACGACTGCGCTCTAACGTAAGAGAATTAGAAGGTGCTTTAAACCGAGTGATTGCTAATGCCAACTTTACTGGTAGAGCTATAACAATTGATTTTGTTAGAGAAGCTTTGCGTGATTTGTTAGCACTTCAAGATAAACTGGTGACTATAGATAATATCCAGCGTACTGTTGCAGAATATTACAAAATCAAAGTAGCAGATCTATTATCAAAAAGAAGAAATCGCTCTGTTGCTAGACCAAGGCAGATAGCCATGGCATTATCTAAAGAATTAACGAATCACAGTTTACCTGAAATTGGTGATGCCTTTGGGGGCAGAGACCACACAACTGTGCTTCACGCTTGTCGCAAAGTTAAGTCTTTGCGTGAGGAAACTCATGATATAAAAGAAGATTATTCTAATCTAATTAGAACTTTATCTTCATAATAATAATGTTCAATGCTTAAGTGGGTAAAAGAATGAAGTTTTCATTAAATAGGGAATTATTACTAAAGCCATTACTATTAGTTTCTGGTGCTGTAGAAAGGAAGAGTACATTACCAATTTTGGGAAATATTCTTTTTGATGTTAGTGGGCAGTCACTTACTTTAACCGCTACAGATTTAGAGCTAGAAATGGTTTCGTATGCAGAAATCAATAATGAAGGTACTGATGGTAAGATAACTATTCCTGCTAGGAAGCTACTCGACATATGTAAGAGCCTGCCTGATAGTGCTACGATTACTTTCTCTACAGAGGGAGAGTCTGTTATTCTAGCTTCAGGAAGAAGTCGTTATTCCCTTTCAACGCTTGCTGCTTCTGATTTTCCTAACATTGAAGAATGGAAAGGAGACGTAGAATTTAAATTGATGAAATCCGAATTGCTTCGATTAATTGAAAGTACCCATTTCTCTATGGCCAATCAGGATGTTCGTTATTATTTAAATGGTATGTCTATCGAGTGTGAAGGTAATGAGATCAGATCTGTTGCAACCGATGGTCATAGATTGGCTATCTGTAAAATTGTTAATGAAAATTTAGCATTACCAGCGCGTCAAGTTATTGTTCCGCGCAAAGGGATTTTAGAAATTATCAGGTTGTTAAATCCTGTTGACGAAGAAGTCCAAGTATTCTTGGGATCAAATCATGTTCGCATTGTTGATACTGAGTTTTCTTTCACGAGTAAGCTAGTAGATGGCAGGTTTCCAGATTACCGTCGTGTTTTACCTCGTAATGGTGATAAGGTTTTCGAAACTAACAAAGATCAGTTAAAGCAAGTTTTATCCCGTGCTTCAATTTTATCAAATGAAAAATTTAAAGGTGTTCGTTTAAATTTTTCTAACTCACTATTAAAGATAACAGCTAACAACCCTGAACAAGAACAAGCTGAAGAAGAATTAGAAATTAACTTTCCTTACGATGACTTAGAAATTGGTTTTAATGTTAGTTATGTTTTGGATGTGTTAAATGCTGTCAAAGATGAAGATGTTAAGTTCACTTTAGCTGATGCAAACAGTAGTGTTGTAATTGAAGGTGCAAATTCTGGTGAGGCGTTATATGTAGTTATGCCAATGAGGCTTTAAACTTTTCATAATGAGCGTAGATAACTTTGTAACTGAGAATTTTCGTAACCTGGTATCTGCGCAGATTGTGTTACATCCTAAGTTTAATTTTATTATTGGGCAAAATGGAAGTGGTAAGAGCAGCTTACTTGAAGCTCTTTTCTTTTTAGGACACGGTAAGTCTTTTAGAACAAATAGATTAGAGCACATTGTTTCTTTTTCACAAGATAATTTTATTGTAAGTGCTAAAGATGCAAACGATAACCAATTAGGTTTAAGTAAGAATATATCTAATCAGGTTACCAAGTTAAAATTAAATGGTGAAATTACCTATAAACTTTCTAATTTGGTTGAACACTTTGCTGTTCAAATAGTTACTCCAGAAAGCTTTAAACTGTTTTTTGGTGGACCAAAAGAGCGCCGAAAGTTTATTGATCTAGGTATGTTTCACGTGAAACATGATTTTACCGGTTTATGGCGTAAGTTTAATCAGGTACTTAAACAGCGTAATGCAGGGATTAAAAATAAATTCTCAAAAGAAGAGTTAGAATATTGGAACAATGTTTTTTGCGAATCTTCTTTAATCGTAGCTCAACGTAGAGCTGAATATGTAGAGCTGTTAGAGAAAGAACTGAATGTAATGTTGGGCTTACTGCTTCCAACTTTTTCAAACCAAGTTTCGATTCAGTATTTGCAGGGTTGGCCTAAAAACAGAAATCTTAATGAATGTTTACAGCAGGCATATGACAGGGAATTAGCACAAGGATTTTCTACCTACGGCGCTCATCGGTTTGACGTCAGGTTTTTATATGGTAAGCATAGTATCGAAGCATGTTTATCACGAGGGCAACAAAAGTTGTTTTTATTGGCATTAACTTTTGCTCAAGCAAAATTAATTGAGAAAGTTAAGCGACTAAAACCAATTTTGTTAATTGACGATATTGGAGCAGAATTAGATGCTAATTCAAGAACTGTATTAGCAGACACAATTTTGCATATGAACTGCCAAGCGGTAATTACCGCTATCGATGAAGAAATGATAAAACCATTTATTATTAACTTTAGCAGTATTAATAATAATGGTGAACAGCAAGAATTTAAGATGTTTCACGTGGAACATGGTAAAGTTATTGCTAAGAATGAAATAAAAATGAGTGAATAGGCTGAAACTATGACAGTAGAAAACGAATATGGCTCGTCCAGTATTAAAGTATTAAAAGGGCTTGATGCAGTACGAAAAAGACCTGGTATGTACATTGGTGATACCGATGATGGTACCGGCTTACATCACATGGTTTTTGAAGTTTTGGATAACTCAATTGATGAAGCATTAGCTGGTCATTGTAGTGATATCATTGTGACTATTCATTTAGATGGCTCTGTGTCTGTTAAGGATGATGGTCGAGGAATTCCAACAGAAATTCATCCAGAAGAGGGTGTATCTGCTGCTGAAGTTATCATGACAGTACTGCATGCGGGTGGTAAATTTGGTGGTGAAGATTCAGGTTATAAAGTCTCTGGTGGTCTTCATGGTGTAGGTGTTTCAGTAGTAAATGCTTTAAGTGAAAAGTTGAAACTAACTATTCGCAGAGATGGTAAGCTTTTTGAGCAAACTTATAGTATCGGTGAGCCAGATGCTCCGTTAGCAGTAGTTGGTGAAAGCGATAATAACGGAACCGAAATTAGATTTTGGCCTAGTTCTGAAACGTTCTCAGATACACTATTTCACTACGATATTTTAGTTAAAAGAATTCGAGAACTTTCATTTTTGAATTCAGGGGTATCGATAAAATTAATTGATGAGCGTGAAGAAGGACGCGAAGAGCACTTCTGTTATGAAGGTGGTATTCAAGCATTTGTCGATTATTTAAATACAAATAAAACCGCTGTTAATGAAAATATCTTTTATTTTGATTTAAGCAGAGAAGACGGCATTGTTGTTGAAGTCGCAATGCAATGGAATGATGGTTTTCAAGAAAATATTTTTTGTTTCACCAATAATATTCCACAACGTGATGGTGGTACTCACTTAAGTGGCTTTAGAACGGCATTAACGCGTACCTTAAACTCTTATATGGTTAAAGAAGGCTTAAATAAGAGCAAAAAGGGTGAAACAAGTGCTACTGGTGACGATGCGCGTGAAGGTTTAACTGCAGTTATTTCAGTTAAAGTACCTGATCCAAAATTCTCGTCTCAAACAAAAGATAAACTTGTTTCATCGGAAGTAAAAACGGCAGTAGAACAAGCTATGGGTGAAAAATTAGGTGAATACCTATTGGAGAACCCAGGTGTTGCAAAAACAATTATTATGAAAATTGTTGATGCAGCTAGAGCTCGCGAAGCTGCACGTAAAGCAAGAGAAATGACACGACGTAAAGGTGCATTAGATATAGCAGGTCTACCAGGTAAACTTGCAGATTGCCAAGAAAAAGATCCCGCGTTATCTGAACTTTATATTGTGGAGGGTGATTCAGCAGGTGGTTCTGCCAAACAGGGCAGAAATCGTAAAAACCAAGCAATTTTACCATTGAAAGGTAAAATACTGAATGTTGAAAAAGCAAGATTTGATAAGATGATATCTTCTCAAGAGGTAGGCACGCTTATTACAGCTTTAGGCTGTGGCATTGGCCGTGATGAATATGACCCAGAGAAACTGAGATATCATAGTATTATTATTATGACCGATGCTGATGTCGATGGCTCGCACATTCGTACTTTATTACTGACATTTTTCTATCGTCAAATGCCAGAAATTATGGAACGTGGTCATATCTTCATAGCTCAACCACCACTTTATAAAGTGAAAAAGGGTAAACAAGAGCGTTATATCAAAGACGATGAAGCATTAACTGAGTACTTAACGACGTTAGCTTTAGACAATGCATCTATTCATGTAAATGAGCAAGCACCAGCGATAATGGGTGCCGCATTAGAACAATTGGTTAATCAATATAGAAATACTATGGAAACCATTAAAAGAATATCTAGACAGATACCAACAGATATTTTAGAAAAAATGGTTTATAGCAGTACTATTGCTCCTGAAGCATTCAACGATAAAGTTAAAGTAGAAGCTTGGACAAATGACTTAATAACACAATTAGAGAACCAAGACGGTAATGGTTCTATCTATAGTGTTACAGTAGAACAAGATCATGAAAGAAACATTTTCTATCCAAGATTTAATGTACGTCAACATGGTATTGATAAGCAATATAACTGTAGCTATGACTTCATTAATTCAAAAGAGTTTGCAGCAATTCAATCATTGAATGAAGCAATTAATGGTTTAATGGAAGAAGGTGCTTATGTTAAACGTGGAGAGAAAGTTAACGGCGTTTCAAGCTTCGAGCAAGCATTGAACTGGTTAATGGCTGAATCAAAACGTGGGCAATACATACAGCGCTATAAAGGGTTAGGTGAGATGAACCCTGAGCAGCTATGGGAAACTACCATGGACCCAGAAACCAGACGCATGTTGCGCGTTACAATTGAAGATGCTATTGCAGCCGATCAATTGTTTAATACGCTTATGGGTGATCATGTTGAGCCAAGAAGAAACTTTATTGAAGACAATGCATTAAGAGTTTCAAACTTAGACGTATAGCAATACTAATAATTGATTTAGATGCCCGGTCTTCATAAGCCGGGCTTTTTTGCTCTTAACACAGGGCAAACAAAATAGATTAAATACTCTACAGTGTTATAATCTGACGAGAAAATATAAATAACGGCGAAATTGAGAAAGATGACAAATTTCAACATAAAAACATTCCAAGGCCTTATCTTGCAATTACAAGATTTCTGGTCAAGACAAGGTTGTGTAATTGTACAACCCTTAGATCTAGAAGTAGGTGCTGGTACATTCCATCCAATGACGTTCTTACGTTCAATTGGTCCTGAACCAATGAGTAGTGCTTATGTACAGCCGTGTCGTAGACCAACCGATGGTAGATACGGAGAAAACCCGAATAGATTACAGCATTACTATCAATTTCAAGTTATGTTGAAACCTTCTCCGAACAACATCCAACAACTGTATTTAGACTCATTAGAAGAGTTAGGTATTGATACGTTAGTTCACGATATAAGATTTGTTGAAGACAACTGGGAGTCTCCAACATTAGGTGCTTGGGGCTTAGGTTGGGAAGTTTGGCTAAACGGTATGGAAATTACTCAGTTTACTTACTTCCAACAAGTAGGTGGCTTAGAGTGTTCACCAGTTACAGGTGAAATTACTTATGGTTTAGAGCGTTTAGCTATGTACATTCAAAATGTAGATAGTATTTATGATCTTGTTTGGACTGATGGTCCAATGGGTACTGTCTATTACCGAGATGTATTCCATCAAAACGAAGTGGAACAATCGACCTATAACTTTGAACATGCCGATGTTGATGCTTTATTTAAGCAATTTGATCAATGTGAAAAAGATAGTGAAAAACTTATTGCGGCGAACCTACCATTACCAGCATACGAACAGGTAATGAAAGCGTCACATGCATTTAACTTATTAGATGCAAGACATGCAATATCTGTTACTGAAAGACAAAGATATATATTACGTGTAAGAGCTTTATCAAAAGCATGTGCCGAAGCATATTATCAAAAACGAGAAGAATTAGGTTTTCCACTTTGTAAAGATAGCCAAACTGAACAAGGAGCTAAATAATGACGACAGAAACACTCCTTATTGAACTTGGTACCGAAGAGTTACCGCCGAAATCATTGACAAAACTGGCGACGGCTTTTCACGACGGAATACAGAGTCAACTAGACAAAGCAGCATTATCTTATGAAGAAATTAGCTGGTATGCTTCACCAAGACGACTTGCTGTTGAAGTAAAAGTGCTTGCAGAAAAGCAAGAAGACAAGCAAGTTGAAAAACGTGGACCTGCGGTAAATGTCGCTTTTGATGATCAAGGCAACCCTAGTAAAGCTGCAGAAGGTTGGGCACGTTCAAATGGCATTACTGTTGAGCAAGCAGAAAGGCTTACTACAGAAAAAGGTGAGTGGTTACTACATAGAGCAAATGTTAAAGGCAAATCAGTTAAAGAAATTATACCTGAGATAGTAAGTACATCATTAACCAAACTGCCTATTCCAAAGCCAATGCGTTGGGGTAATGCTCGCACACAATTTATCAGACCAGTACATACACTGACAATCATGTATGGCAACGAAATATTGCCATGTGAAACATTAGGCGTAAATTCAGATAATAAATTACAAGGTCATCGCTTCCATCAAAAAGATATGGTGACACTAACTCATGCTGATGAATATTTAGCAACGCTAAATAAAGCATTCGTAATTGCTGATTTCTCTGAAAGAAAAGCCAAAATTGTTGAGCAAATTAATCAAGCGGCACAACAAATTGATGCAGTTGCATTGATGGATGAAGAATTACTTGAAGAAGTTACAGCATTAGTTGAATGGCCAGTAACACTTGTAGGTACATTTGATGAAGAGTTTCTTGATGTACCAGCAGAGCCATTAATCTACTCAATGAAAGACCACCAAAAGTACTTTCCAGTGACAAATAAAGCGGGTGAATTAATAAACAAATTCATCTTTGTTGCAAATATTGAATCTAAAGATCCACAACAGGTTGTTTTTGGTAATGAAAAAGTGATTAGGCCAAGATTAGCTGATGCTGAGTTTTTCTATAAAACCGATAAAAAACAACGTTTGTCAGACAGGCTAGATAAATTAGCTAATGTGTTATTCCAAAAACAACTGGGTACGGTAAAAGATAAATCAGAGCGCATCGCAACTTTAAGTCAGTCAATTGCTCAAACCATTAACGAAAATGCTGATGAAGCCTACAGAGCTGGTTTATTGAGTAAAACAGATTTAATGACTGATATGGTACTAGAGTTCCCACAAGTACAGGGAACAATGGGTAAATACTATGCACGACATGATGGCGAGAGTGAAGCGATAGCACAAGCGTTGGAAGATCAATATCGTCCAAGGTATGCTGGCGACAGCTTACCTGAAGCAAATATAGGTTGTGCAGTTGCCATAGCTGATAAAATTGACAGCTTGGTAGGCATCTTTGGCATTAACCAACCACCTAAGGGTGATAAAGACCCATTTGCGCTACGAAGAGCTGCTATTGGTATCATTCGTATCATAATAGAAAAAGAGCTGGAAATTGACCTTACAGCGCTTATAGAGAAAAGTATCACACTGTTTGGTGATAAATTAAGTAATAACAACACAGCTAATGAAGTGCTTGATTTTATTATGGGGCGCTATAAAGCCTTTTACCAAGAGCAGGGTATCAACATAGATGTGATACAAGCTGTTATGGCGAATAAACCAAGTTCTCCATTAGACTTTGATAAGCGCATAAAAGCAGTAAGCTATTTTAGAACATTAGATGCTGCTGTGACTTTGGCAGCGGCAAATAAGCGTGTTGGAAATATATTGGCTAAATTCGAAGGTCAATTATATGAATGCTTTAACCTTGATTTAGCTCAGGAAGCTGAAGAGAAAGAGTTAGCGCAAGTTTTTGCTGAAGTAAATGAGCAAGTTAAGCCTTTAATGACGTCGAAAGATTATCAAGGTGCCTTAACACAGCTTGCACAATTGAAAACACCAATTGATGTCTTCTTTGATAATGTCATGGTGATGAGTGATGATGAAGCGGTTAAAACTAATCGTTTAACACTACTTAATGAAATTAGAAATTGTTTCTTTGAAATTGCAGATATTTCACAACTTCAGTAGCAATAAATAATAAAATGTTAAGTAAAGAGGGTATGGCAACATACCCTTTTTTTATGGGCGAATTTTAACAAAAATGTAGCAATAAAAGCTAAAAAAAATTGTGCTAGATCAACAATAAAATAGGCAGTAGGAGTATGGTGGTTATAGAGCAAAAATAAAGCGATATATGCTAATAACACAGCAATATTAAGGAGGATCTTATGCCAAATATAGAACTAGCTGAGGCACTTAAAGAAAAGCAACAAGAGCTGGCAACACGGATTAATGCGATAGAAGCAGATTTTCATAAAGGTAGATCTCAAGACTTTGCAGAACAAGCTACTGAAACAGAAAACGATGATGTTCTGGATGAGATACATCACGAAGCAAAAATAGAGCTGAAACTAGTCAATGAAGCAATAATTCGATTAGAAAAAGGTATCTATGGAAATTGCAGCAACTGTGACGAACCAATTAACCCAAAAAGATTAACTGCATTACCCTATACAACCACTTGTATAGATTGTGCAAACTAGGAGTAACATATGACTTTAGAAAAACATGACCTTCATCACGAATTTCCAGAACACCATGATGAAATACATCATTTAAAAATGAATGATACGCACTTTTCTCGTTTATTTACCGAATACCATGAAGTAGACCAAGAAGTTCACCGTATTGAGCAAGGTGTTGAAAACACCAGTGATGAATATTTAGAAACCAAAAAGAAAGAACGACTATTATTAAAAGATAAGTTACTAGTCATCATTAAAAAAAGTAAAGAAACCGCTTAATCTTGCTAGCATAATAAACCAATCATTTACCGGCATGCGTAGATGATTGGTTATTTTTTCTAATAATATAAATAAAGGGGCTGCTGGTAACTTGTTTATAAGTTAATTCATGTTCCATAAAGCGACAAAAGCTGGGGATATCACGTGTTGTGGATGGATCATCACATTGGACTAACAGGGTTTCGCCATTAGCTATTTTTCGAATATTCTTTCGTACCATCATCACCGGCTCTGGGCACCTTAAGCCAATAGCATCGAGAAAGTGATCTGCACTTGGGGTATTTTCATTGGTCATAATAAAGTGAGTGTAAATTCAGCTATAAAGCACAATTATACCTGATTGCAATAAACGAAACCTAGCATAAGAGATAAAAAAGAGAATACGCTATACTTACCTGCGAATGTTTATCGCGTTATGATGCAACGCAGCCTTCTGATAAACCAGTTATTCGACTTAAGACAAATCGTTTCATACTTATGATAAAAAAACTAATATTCAATATTTTCTTTATTCTATTTTCCTGGCAAGTACTTGCGAGTGAATCTTTCATCATTACCAGTGACCAAACACAGCAACAAACATTTCTAAGAGCAGAAAAGTACGTATCTCAACCTAACTCAAGGCAGTATGTAGATTTATATAATCAATTATATTACTACCCATTACAGCCTTATTTAGATCAGCGCCGTTTAATGCATAAAATAAAATTATCTGATGCTGCAGAAATTGATAAGTTCTTAACTAAATATGAAGGCTCTCCACTTGATTGGCCACTAAGAAAGGTATGGTTGAATTATTTAGCGAAAAAAAATAGACCGTTACTATTTATCAAATATTTCAAACCGACTTCGAATGCAGAGCTAACTTGTAAGCATTTGAATTTTTCATTAAAGGCAGGCTTACCAGAAAGTACGGTTTTACCGCAAGTTACCAAACTTTGGTTAGTAGGTAAATCACAGGATAAATCGTGCGATCCGTTATTCAAACTATGGGAAGCTGCAGGTTATAGAACGCCAGATGTTGTTTGGCAAAGGGTAGGGCTAGCCGCAGACGGAGGTAAGCACACACTATTACCATACCTCACAAAACTACTACCAGAAGAAGAAAAATATTTGGGTAGTTTATGGCATAAAGTTCGCAGAGATCCAGCTATCGTTGCACGTTTAAATTATTTTCCTAAAAAAACAGCAAAAGAAAGTCAGATTTTTACCTACGGCATTAAACGGTTAGTGTGGCGTGATCCAGATAGAGCCATTAAAACATACAAAAAAGCACAAAAAGTGTTTAAATTTTCCGAGCAACAAATACAACAAATTGATGAGAAGTTTGCCCTAGCTCTAGCTAACAAAAACCATAAGTCAGCAAGAGAGTGGTTAGAAAAATTAGATCCAGCCGAACTTAATCGGAATATGCTGCAATGGCGCTTAACACAAGTACTAAAACAACAAGACTGGCAACGCGTGATTAAAGAGTTAGAGTTATTACCTGAATCACATAAAGCCGATTTACAGTGGCAATATTGGTATGGCAGAGCATTAATTGAAACAGGAAACAAAGCAGCAGGTAATGAAGTAATGAATAAGCTAGCTAATAAACGCCATTATTATGGTTTTTTAGCGGCTAGCTATTTAAAATCGCCAGTGAGTTTAGAGCATAACCCTGTGGATACAACGAATGCTGAGAAACAAAAAGTACTCAGTCACCCTGCAGCAAAACGAGCTTTTGAATTGTTTTATTTAAAACGCTATACGCAGGCACGAAGAGAGTGGAATTTTTGGTTATCTAAGCTGAATAACCAAGAAAAGCTAGTAGCTGCAAAAATTGCCAATGAGAATCAATGGTTTGATCGAGCTATTTTTACACTATCGCAGGTAGGTTATTTAAATGATGTGTCCTTAAGATTTCCGAAAGCCTTTGATGAAAAAATTAATCAGCATGCAAACAAAGCAAATATAGAACCTGCTTGGGCATTTGCTATTACGCGCAGAGAAAGTTCATTTATGACTGACGCGCACTCATCTGCTGGTGCAAGAGGGTTGATGCAAATCATGCCAAAAACAGCAAAATCGTTAAAACGTGGCAAGGTGAGTAAGAAGTATTTATTAAATGCTGAAAATAACATTCAATTAGGAACAAAGTATTTGCGGGAGTTACTTGATAAAAACAAAGGAAATCAAGTACTGGCAACAGCATCTTATAATGCCGGCCCATATCGAGTAAAGCGCTGGTTAAAGAACTTAAAATCTATGCCAGCAGATATTTGGATAGAAACAATACCCTTTAAAGAAACGAGAAATTACGTGAAAAGTGTTTTGGCCTATCAAGAAATTTATCAGCACAAGCCAGGGCAAGTGAGTAGTGTTTTTGAAAATGTAATTAATATGAATATTGGTGACTAGTAAGTTTAGCTGCCAAGCAAAATGAACAGTTAATAAAAATAATATTGATGCTCAAATCAATGAGTATTAGTAGGCTGTGCTATGATGTCTAAAAAAATGGAGACTGATCAAATGACTGCACTAATTGATAAATTGGCTAACCTTTATCCTGCCCATATAACTCAACTTCAACAAACGACAAAAACGGTATTAAAAAGAGAAAACCTTGAAGGTCTTGTTATACATTCAGGTCAAGAAATCAAAGCATTCTTAGATGACAATAGCTATCCATTTAAGGTGAATCCACATTTTAAATATTGGCTTCCTCTAACTGAAATAACGAATTCGTGGTTAGTGGTTAATGGTGAAGATAAGCCAACACTTATTTATTATCAGCCTGTTGATTTTTGGCATAAAGTTACTCCACTTGATGAAAGCTATTGGGGTAAACACTTCACCATTAAAATTCTCAAAAAAGCAACAGAAGTAGACCAACTATTACCTTACGATAAAAAAGGCTATGCCTATGTTGGTGAACATATAGAAGTTGCTCGAGCATTAGGCTTTGACAATATTAACCCTGAACCATTAGTAAATTATATTCATTATCATAGAGCCTATAAGACAAGCTATGAACATGAATGTATGCGCCAATCGAATAAGTTGGCAGTAACCGCCCATAAAGCGGCTAAAACAGCGTTTTTCCAAGGTGAAACTGAGTATGATATTCAACAAGCTTATTTGACCGCGATAGGTTTTACCGCGAATGATACGCCTTATGGCAATATTGTTGCCTTAAATAAAAACTGTTCAATTCTTCATTACACTGCCCTGGAGCGTACACCTCCCCAAAGCCACCAATCATTTTTAATTGATGCCGGTGCAAACTTTAATGGTTATGCGTCAGATATTACTCGAACCTATGCCTACAAAGACAATAAATTTGCTGAGTTAATAAAACGTATGGATCAGTTGATGCTGGCAGCTGTTGCAGGTTTAAAACCAGGGCTAAGTTATGTGGATTTACATATTCAAACTTATTTAGAAATAGGAAAGGTTTTAAAAGAGTTTAATTTAATCAATGTTGATGCTGAATTAGCGGCGGAATCGGGCATTATTTCTACTTTTTTCCCCCACGGGTTAGGTCATCATTTAGGATTACAAACTCATGATGTTGGTGGCTTTATGGCTGATGAGCGAGGAACGCATGTTAATGCGCCTGATCAACATCCTTTTCTAAGAACTTCTAGAGTGATTGAAGCAAACCAAGTGTTTACTATTGAACCAGGACTCTATTTTATTGATTCATTGCTCGCTGACCTTAAAAATTCGAGTAATGCTGACCAAGTTAATTGGCAAAATGTTGAAGAACTGCGCGATTTTGGCGGTATTAGAATTGAAGATAATATTATTGTTCATCAATCTCACAATGAAAACATGACCCGTGATCTTGAATTAAACTAATCATATCGATATTGAGTGAATGACAAAATCATATTTAATTGCGACTAACGACGTAGTTGATGAAACAATCGTAAGTCGCAGTCGTTTTATTTGCTACCTAAAGCCTTGTGACTCTTCTGAAAAAGCAAAAGAAATAATTAAAACCATTCAGGAGCAGCACCCGCAAGCAAATCATCATTGTTATGCTTTTGTCACTGGCGCTGCACAAAATAGTCAAGGCTATGGGTTTTCTGATGATGGCGAGCCTAGTGGCACGGCAGGTCGTCCTATGCTGGCTGTTTTGCAGGGTTCAGGTATTGGGCAGGTTTGCGCCGTCGTGGTTCGTTACTTTGGTGGTACTAAGTTAGGTACTGGTGGTTTACAAAGAGCTTATGGTGGGAGTGTTAGACAAGCGCTCACTTTTTTACAGTCAAAAACTAAAATAGCTATGGTGCATAAAAGGTTAGCGTGTCAATATAGTCAGGTTAACGATATTTTGCATTTGCTCGCTATGGTTGAAGGTGAAGTGATTAGCCAAGAGTATCAGCAAGCAGTTGAGTTTGAGCTCGCAATTCCATGGGACAAAGTGGAGAGTTTTCAGCAGCAATTACAAACAATGTCTTCAGGACAGCTTGTATTATCAAAAGAGAGTGAATAGATATATTCATTACATTGAAAAAGAATAAGAATAACCGTGCAATATAAAAATATTATTAGGATTTTAGGGTTATTGGTCGCACTGCTTAGTGTCACTATGTTACCGCCAGCACTTATCTCTATGTTATATCGTGATGGTGGTGGTGTTCCTTTTTTGATGGCATTTTTATGGTGCTTATTTACCGGTATTATTGCTTGGTATCCCAATAGAAATGAAAAAACAGATTTAAGAGCGCGAGAGGGCTTTTTAATTGTTGTACTATTTTGGCTTGTACTTGCCAGCTTCTCAGCCATACCTTTACTTTTACTTGAGCAACCCAACTTATCTGCAACAGATGCATTTTTTGAATCCTTTTCCGGTTTAACCACAACTGGCGCAACCATTTTAACTAATATTGATTCATTACCTCACGCGGTATTGTTTTATAGGCAACAGTTACAGTGGCTTGGTGGTATGGGGATAATTGTATTAGCCGTTGCTGTACTACCTATGCTTGGTATTGGTGGTATGCAGCTTTATCGAGCTGAAACCCCTGGGCCTGTAAAAGACTCAAAAATGACCCCCAGGATAGCCGATACGGCAAAACATCTTTGGTATATTTATTTATCTTTAACCGTGGCTTGTGCCGTTGCATATTGGTTGGCTGGCATGAGTGCCTTTGATGCGATTTGTCACTCTTTTTCAACGATTGCCATTGGCGGTTTCTCAACACATGATGCCAGCATGGGCTATTTTAACAGTCCGCAAATCAATTTAGTGTGTGTATTCTTCTTGATTATTGCTGGGGTGAATTTTGCCCTTCATTACGCTGTAGTACAAAGCAAATCGTTAAAGAATTACTTTTATGATCCTGAGTTTAAAGTGTTTATTGCTATTCAGGTTATACTGACTTTAATTTGCTTCTTTGTTCTAATGGCTTCTGGTACTTATCAAAATGAAGATACCGCCTTAGATCAAGCTCTGTTCCAATCCGTTTCTATTAGCACCACCGCAGGTTTTACCACAACTTCCTTTGCTGACTGGCCTACGTTACTTCCTATTTTACTGATCTTTTCTAGTTTCATAGGCGGGTGTGCGGGCAGTACCGGCGGTGGTATGAAAGTGGTACGAGTGGTATTACTGTATTTACAAGGTGTTCGAGAATTGAATAAGCTTGTACACCCTAAAGCTATTTTTAGCATTAAGTTAGGTAAAAAAGTCCTTCCAGATAGGGTTGTCGAGGCCGTTTGGGGCTTTTTCTCTGCTTATGCTGCTGTCTTTGTTATCTGTATGTTGCTTTTATTAGCCGCAGGAATGGATGATATAACAGCCTTTACCGCTGTTGCTGCATGTATTAATAACCTAGGTCCAGGCTTAGGTGAAGTGGCGGCAAACTTTGCCAGTATTAATGACATGAGTAAATGGGTATTGATTATGGCAATGTTGTTTGGTCGTTTAGAAATATTTACCCTCTTAGTGTTGTTCACCCCAGCTTTTTGGCGTTCATAATTTATATATCACGAACCTTAGCTTGTATATATAATCAAATTAAAGATGTATATACAAGCTAACCTAAAACACTAATTTTATTAGAATTGGTGGCTTATACCAATCCAACCTTGAGTATCTGATTTTTGATTTTCAGGGTTTACTTGTGCAACGCCGTAATTAATGACTAAATCCGTTATACCTGTAAAGCCAAAGTCGTTATAAATAGTTCCTGTGAAGCCATAACTATCTATTACTTCTTGTTTATCCATCTTATGGCGACGATAAAATACCTTACCAATACTAACAGGAATATATGCTTGCATTTGCTCATAGTCGTTGGCTTGTTGGCTATAAAAAGCCAGCTCAGGTGTAAGTAATTTATTCAAATGAGCTTTCTCTTGTATGAGAGAGGCTGAATAACCACCCAAAGAAAGTATATCACCTGCTTCTCTGCTACGATTTGCCCACAGGTATGAGAAACCTAGGCCATAACCTTTAAAGTGAGCGTTCATGTCAAATTCACCATTATTGCCTTGGTATGATGAATCAGAGATTTGCTGAGAGAAGTCATCTTTACCTTGCAAAAAGGTTGTTTTGAATTGTTGGTGTAAAGCCCAGCTTTGCTTATCTAAAGACCAGCTTTGATGCACACCTAACGAAACATAATGACTATCAAAGCTAGCAGTTTTGGCAACTTTCCCTTGAACAAAGCCATTAAGCTTTAAGGTCTCAAATTGCATAGGATAACTTGCTTCAAAAAATAAGCCTCGTTCTTTTAAGTGGCCTAAATTTATTGCATCCTCAAACTGTTGGTTAGTTTTTAGTTTATATTGATAACCATGAGCGAGTAATTTCACTGGCCAGCCATGCCAGCGAACACTGGCAGAGCCGCCAGAAAGAATATTACTCGATAAATCTTGGCTAATATGAGCTTGCCAATCAAAACGACCAAGCACATCACCACTTTTATAGCCCAACTCAAGCATTGATGAACTTGCTGAATAAAAGTTGCCACCTAAGGTAATAGTGCCTTGCTGAGGTCCAACACCATAATTGGATTGCTCACCAATGGAAGAATCTACAATGATATCTGCAGCTTCTAGTTGATAAGAAGAAGCTAAGTTACTTGTTACTGAGGCATTGGTAGTTGTATCTGTTATGGTGGTTTTATTCGCCTTATCGATAGCTAACTGATAAATATCAGGACCATTGTCATTTATGGCAAGGTGTAATAGTTCATTTTCACCCGTAATAACTGGCCAGGTGATTGGTTGTTCTCCAGAGGTTAGGGATGATAGCTCTTTTTCGGTAAAGTCATATTGGTATAGCTTAGTTTGTTGATCTAATCCTGCAACGAAAAATATTGATTTACCATCTTTTGCCCATTCAGGAAAAGACAAGAACTGATAGTTTTCAGGTACTGGTATGGTTGCTATTTTACCTGTTGAGATGTTTTTGACTTTTAATGACCATTTATTATTTAGTGAGCTAACAAGATAAGCAAGTTGTTGTTGATCAGGGCTAATACGAGGAAAATCATAAACATGATGTAAACTTGCGGTCGTTAATTCACTTTCAATGCTCGCCTCTTTATTAGCGTTGAGCGAAAGTTTTACCAATTGTGATTTACCATAACGGTTTCGTTCTGCGTAAATTGTTTGGCCATTATCCGCAATATCAAATCGTCTTAGATTTTGCTCTCTGGTTAATTGAGTGACGGTATTGCTTGATAGTTGCCATATAAATAAGTCTTGATGAAACTCGTTGGCACTCGATAAGCTGGTAGAGCGGTATACTATATGGTCATCATCAAGCCATCGCGGATCATTAATACCTCGACCATTGGTTTGATGTAAACTATAGGCTTGCTTACGCTTAAAAACTTCGGGTGCTTTTGCTGCGATATCCTTAGGATCATCTTTGAGTATTTTGGCTACTTCTTCATTAAACTCTTTTTTAGCTTCGGTATTTTCTTCGGTTTTATAAACGTGAAGAGATACTGTTGTCTCTTCATCATTACGTGTTTTCTCAACTACAGCTAAGTGTTCGCCATTAGGACTAATACTTGGTGCGCTAACATAGCCAGATAAATCTAACCAAAGATTTGAAGCTATCTCAGGATAGTTTGCTTCTTTTTGCAGTGCCTGATAAGTATATTCTGCAATAAAGCGCTGATATAAGCTTTTCGCTGATTGAGGAAAAACCCCATTAAACGCTTGGTTAAATGTACGGTTTTTTACTGCTGTCCACCGGGTCCAAACGGCATCTAAAGTATCTTCACCATAGTTTTCTTCTAACCATTTCAAATATCTTACACCGACTAAGTACGCCATTGAGCCTGACATAAAGTCGTTATTGATGTTACTAAGTTGGCTGTATGAGGGCAGGGCACCTTGACGGGCAAATTGCTGTAATATTGATTCAACATAATTGTTGTACAGTCGACCTCGACCAGTCATTTTAGATTCTAGTAAGGTCGCATAACCTTCTGCTACCCATCGCTCACCTTTAATTTGGCTGGCGTCATAAAGATCATACCAACCCGCAATCTTACTACGAATATTTGAGCGACTTTTCTGAGCAAGGTGAACTAAATGAACGTACTCATGAAGTACTAATAACTGTTGCCAACCAGTTGAGTTTGAAATGACACTATCAGACATTGGTGGTGTTGCGAACAAAGCCATATAGGGTTTGTGACTTAATGGTACGGCAAAGCCATTGGCTGCATTAAGAGGGTCAATAATATAGGCATCTACTTTTTCTGATAAAACTCTGCCTTGTTGCTGTTCTACTAATGTGCGAACGGCTTCCATTTCGCGTGCACTTGATAATGCCCACTTTTCATATTCAGGCGTAAAATGAACGCGGAAATTCTCTGTTTCGAAAGTTTGCCAATTCTTTGTGTTGTCTAATTGATCGGCTTGAACATAACTTGAGCTAGCAAAAAGAGCTAAACTTATTGCTTTGAGGGTTTTGCTAAGTTGCATAAACATCCCTTTTTATGATGAATTGTCATTTGATAAAAGGGCTATTATTACAGCTATTCATTTTAAAAATAAGGCAATAGCTGTAAGAAATTATTTAAAAAGTGTTAAAAATAAATGGCACTTACTTGAAAGAGTTTCTCAACATCAGTTATGTAACGTTTATTAACTAGAAATAAAATAACGTGATCTTCTTCTCTAATTAAGGTGTTTGAGTGAGCAATTAGCACTTCGTTACCACGGACAATGGCGCCAATCGTTGTACCAGGTGGTAGTTTGATTGATTTTATTGCTCGACCGACTACTTTTGATGATTTTTCATCACCCTTGGCGACAATTTCAATTGACTCTGCGGCACCACCACGTAAGCTATAAACATTATCAATTGTGCCGCGTCTAACATGTGTTAATAGTGCTGAGATTGTGGCTTGCTGCGGTGAAATTGCGATATCAATAGTGCTACCGTGAACGAGATCTATGTACGCATCACGTTGAATAAGCACCATGGTTTTACGAACACCTAGACGTTTAGCCAGTAATGAAGACATAATATTGGCTTCATCGTCATTGGTTACAGCAATGAAAACATCAAATTGGTCAATGCCTTCTTCGTTTAATAACTCTTGATCGGAAGAGTCACCTTGGAAAACTAAAGTATCATTGAGTTCAGAAGTTAGTTGTTCAGCGCGCTTAGCTGAGCGCTCTATCAGTTTTACTTGATGATTTTTCTCTAATATTCTTGCTAAACCAGCACCAATATTGCCGCCACCCGCTATCATAATGCGCTTGTAGGCAGGTTCCAGTTTCTGTAATTCATTCATTACTGCGCGTATATGAATACTTGCGGCAATAAAGAATACTTCATCATCTGCTTCAATTACCGTTGTGCCAAGAGGTCTGATAGGTTTACCATTTCGATAAATAGCGGCTACCCGTGTATCAACATTAGGTATGTGATCTTTTAAGGTGGATAGGGCGTGACCTACTAGCAGACCACCATAATAAGCTTTTACCGCAACTAAGCTGACTTTACCTTGAGCAAACTCTAGAACTTGTAGTGCACCCGGGTAATCAATAAGACGAGCAATATCACGAGTTACTAATTGTTCAGGTGCGATGATATGGTCAACAGGGATTTCTTTTTTATGAAATAACTCGTCAGAATACTTTAATACTTGGTTGGAGCGTATTCGCGCTATTTTCTTGTGAGTATTAAATAATGAAGAGCAAATTTGACAAGTGATCATGTTGGTTGCATCGTCACTGGTTACTGCTATCACCATATCAGCATCTTCACCGCCGGCATTTTTTAATACATCGGGGAAATAACCTTGGCCGGCAACAACCTGCAAATCCATTTTATCTTGCAGGTTACGTAATTTCTCGGCGTCAATATCAACAACCGAAATGTCATTATTTTCACCTACTAGATTTTCGGCCAATGTGCCACCAACTTGACCAGCACCTACTATGATAATTTTCATTTGTTTTTATTGTTCTCGTATAAATTGAGCAAAAGTTTGCCGAGTTATTGTTTTTTTATCAGCTTAGCGTAATAAAAACCATCCATATTTTTCTCATCTGGTAATAATTGCCAGCCGATATCATCTTCTTTATCGGTAATGTTGATTAACTGTGCATCAGTATTTTCTTGAATGAATTTAGCTATTTGCTGGCTGTTTTCTTCGGGTAATATACTACACGTAGCATAGAGTAAAGTACCACCGGGTTTTAAAAGTGACCATATGCTTTTTAGTATTTGTTGCTGCAAAACAACTAACGCATCAATATCGCTCGATTTTCTTAACCACTTAATATCAGGATGGCGTCGAATAACGCCAGTACCAGAACAAGGTGCATCTAGCAGTATGCGATCATATAACTGTCCATCCCACCACGTATTTGGATTAGCTGCATTAGCAGTAATTACGTTAGCATTTAGTTTCAATCTTGTTAGGTTTTCTTTGACGCGTTCTAGCCTTGTTTCTTCAATATCAATAGCGGTCATTGAAGCAATACTAGGCGTTGCTTCAAGCATATGACATGTTTTACCACCGGGTGCTGCGCAACAATCTAGAACAATATCGTCAGCTTTACAGTCCAATAATCTCGCAGCCTGTTGTGCCGCCGCATCTTGAACAGAAACCCAGCCCTCGTTAAAGCCAGGCAATTTTTGCACATCAATGGGGCGAGTTAACTCAATGGCATGAGAGAGGGGGTCGATGGCATTAACAGCTATATCACTATCAGTCAGTAAACTTTGGTAGCTTTCAGGCGTTTGAACTTGTTGATTGACACGCAACCACATTGGTGGTTTTACTTGGTTGGCTGTTAAAATACTTTGCCACTGTTCAGGGTAGCCAAGCTTTAGTTTTTTAATAAACCAACCGGGATGATTATATTTTACCGCATCAGCTAAGGCAGAGTTGTTTGGTTTATCAGCATCCTGTTGTCTAACAAAATTACGTAATACACCGTTAACTAGCGCTTTCATGTGTCGGTTTTTTAACACACTGGTCGCCGCAACTGTTTCACTAACGGCGGCGTGATCAGGTGTGCGCATATATTTTATTTGATAGACACCAACAATTAATAGGAAATGGAAAACCCGTTGTTTACCTGTGAGAGGCTTATCCATCAATTGTCTGACATCATGCTCTAACTCTGGCAAGTAGCGAAGTACGCCGTAGCATATTTCTTGTAACAGACCTTTGTCTTTACCTTCGAGCTTGTCTTGTTGTTTTGGTAATTCATCGCTAAGACTACGGCCTTGATCAATGACGCTATAACAACACTTTGCTGCTAGTGCTCTAATATTTTTTGACATTGTTTACCTAGATTAAACCATTAATGTTATTACCAACTTGGAACCATTCACTACGACCATTTAATAGTTCTGCTACTGATAGTGGTTTCTTTCCCGGTAACTGCAGTTTGAGTAACCGAATTGCCGAGTTATTGGTGGCGATAAGAATACCTGCTTTGTCTGCACTGAGTATCGTGCCAGCAGTTTCTTTGCCTGAGTATTGTTCTGCTTCTGCTGACCATACACGAATCCTGTGCTGTTTTTCATTTTCTTCCGTAAAAGTAAACTGGGCTACTGGCCATGGAATATAGGCACGCACTTTACGATTAAGTGTCGCTGCATCAAGTTGCCAGTCTAGCTCTGCTTCGGCTTTATCGAGTTTGTGTGCATAGGTTGCTTGTTCATTATCTTGAACCGTATTGTGTTTTACTGCATCAAAACTTGGCGCTGCCATAATATCAAGTGTTTCAAGTAGAGCCTTAGGGCCAAGTTGAGCGAGTTTTTCATAAAGGCTGGCGCTAGTATCGCTCTCGCTAATGTTGCAGGTAGATTTTAAAATCATATCGCCCGTATCTAGCCCTTTGTCCATTTGCATTATGGTAACGCCAGTTTCAATATCTCCGGCTTCTAAAGAACGTTGAATTGGTGCTGCGCCCCGCCATTTAGGTAATAATGAGCCATGCACATTAATACAGCCTAACTTTGGCGTTGATAAAATAACTTCCGGTAACAATAAGCCATAGGCCACTACCACCATAATATCTGCCTTATAACCTGCTAACGTCTGCTGAGCCGGAAGCTCTTTAAAGTTTGTTGGTTGCTCAACAGGTAAGTTATGTTCAGTTGCTAACACTTTTGTCGCACAAGCTGTTAACTTTTTCCCTCGTCCTGCAGGTTTATCAGGAGGGCAGTAAACAGCAACTATGTTGTGGTGACTGTTAATTAATGCGGCTAAATGTTGAGCGGCAAAATCAGGTGTGCCAGCAAAAATAATATTCAATGGTGTAGACAAGGTAATTTCCTAATAATGTTGTAAGTACTAACTTACGAGTTTGCTTTGTTTAAACGTGCTTCTTTTTCCAGCTTTGTTTTAATGCGCTGACGTTTGAGTGGAGATAGGTAATCAACGAACAAAACGCCATTAAGGTGGTCTATTTCATGCTGAATACAAATGCTTTGTAAACCCGTAGCATTAATTGTGAACTCCTTACCTGTTCTATCTAGCGCTTTCACAGTACATGCTTCATGTCTATCCACTTTGGCATACGTGCCAGGCACAGATAAACAACCTTCCTCATTGATTAGTTTCTCATTACTTTTAGCTATAATTTCCGGGTTAATTAAGACAATTGGCGAGTTACTTTCTTCAGAGGTATCCATAACAACAATGCGCTGGTGAATATCTACTTGTGTTGCCGCAAGACCTACCCCTTTTTCTTCATACATTGTTGCCAACATATCGTCTATAATAGTGGCTGTAGCTTCAGTTATTTCAGTTACAGGTTGCGCTTTTGTGCGTAAGCGCGGATCAGGAAAACGTAAAACGGTTAAAATAGTCATATTTTGTTAAAAGAATTAGCGATAATTCATCTAGAGTGTTATGTTCTAATTTTAGCCATTAAATTACATTAATCATAGTGCTTTACAGTAAAAGCATTAAAAAGGAATGAGCTCTATGCTTAAAAAAATAATACTAACGCTATCAGTACTCAGTTACCCTTTGATCACACTAGCAGATCAACTTACCCTTAATGAAGATGCTCCTAAAACTTATGTTGTTGAAAAGGGCGATACCCTTTGGGATATTTCATCGGTGTTTCTAGAGCAACCCTGGCTTTGGCCTAAGCTTTGGAAGTTAAATCCTGAAGTGAATAACCCGCATTTAATTTACCCAGGCGATGTACTAAGGCTAATTCAAGATGAAAATGGTGATCCTGTTTTAGTTATTGCTGAAGATGAAGGTGAAAAGACGGTGATTCCTGTAGAGGAAGTTCAGCAAGTTAAAGAAAAACCAAGCTTTAAATGGTCACCGAAAATTCGTCAAGAAAATAAAAATAATTCAGCGGTTAGTTTATTACCACTTGAAACGGTTGCGCCTTTCCTAAGATACGATCACTTTTTTACCGAAGATGAACTTGCAGAATTGCCTCATATTGTGGGTAGTGATGAAGGTTACAGAATGAGTATCGATGGCTTTAAAGTATATGTTAATCGTGATGTAGAACTAGCAAAAACTTATGCTATTTATGATAAAGGTGAAGAACTTTTTGATCCTGAAACAGAAGAATCACTTGGTTATTACGTTAACTTAGTTGGTACAGCACAAGCATTGCGCACGGGTAATATGGCTAATAATGAGCCTTCAACTTTAAAAGTTACTACAGCTAAGCGTGAAATTCATAGTGGTGATTATGTAGTGCCTGTTCATGAAGGGCAGTTACTTCCTTCAGTTTACACTATGAAAGCTGCTGATGAGTCACTTCGAGGCGCAATTATTAAAGCAGCAAGTGATGGTCGAGAGTTTGGTAAGCTAGAAGTTGTCATGTTAAATAAAGGTACAGATCATAATGTTGCCTTAGGTGATGTAATGGCGATAAAACGTCCAAGCCCAGCAGTGTTAAAAACAGATAAAGGACCTGTTTATAAAATAGAAGCGCCTCGCTGGAATCGTGTTTTAAGCGATGAAGAGACAGAGTATAAAATGCCAGAAGAAACACTCGGTGAATTGATGGTTTTTAAAGTGTATCCACAAGTGAGTATGGCACTTATTTTACGCACAGAAAAACCTGCAAGATTAAACGATCTTATTACCGCTCCATAAATACTTCTATAAAGCTGGCAGATGATCTGCCAGCTTTTTTAGCTAAACTTGTTCTTAGGGAGAAGACAAGTGCAAGCAAACAATTTACCTCTATGGCTCGCTTTAAAATTTGTTCCTAGGCTTGCTGTTCATAAAAAACTCGCATTAGTTGAAGAGTTTGGCATTAAGCTACTATTCACGACAAAGCACTCACGCTCGATTTTAACATCATCTCATGGACTTTCAGCAAAGCAGTTAGCGGCATTTGAAGCGCCTGATTGGCAAAAAATAAATGCAGTAATTGAGCAAAGCATTCAGTGTAGCAGTGAGCTTATTTCTTTTGAAGATGACTGCTATCCTAAGTTACTAAAACAAATATATGACCCTCCACTCGTTTTATTTATTCAAGGTAATAAAAGATTATTAAATAGGCCACAGCTTGCCATTGTGGGTAGTAGAAACGCGAGTATAGAAGCGAGAGAGGTGAGTTTTGCTCTAGCACAGGAGTTAAGCCAAAGTCATTTTGTTGTTACAAGTGGTTTAGCTTTAGGTGTTGATGCGGCTGCTCATAAAGGTACTTTATCGGTAAGTGAAGCGACTATTGCCGTAGTGGCAACAGGTCTTGATAGTATTTATCCCAGCCGTCACAAACAACTTGCTCAGAATATTCTTAAGAAGCAGGGTGCTATTGTTAGTGAATTTCTTCCTGGAACTCAAGCAAGGGCTGGACACTTTCCGAAAAGAAATCGCATTATCAGTGGCTTAAGTTTAGGTGTTTTAGTGGTTGAAGCAACGATTAAAAGTGGCTCCCTTATTACCGCTCGCTGTGCAATAGAGCACAATAGAGAAGTCTTTGCTATTCCAAGTAGTATTAATAATGCGCAAGCAAAAGGGTGCCATTGGTTAATTAAACAAGGGGCTAAACTTGTTGAAAGTTTTGCCGATATAGTGGAAGAGTTAAACCCGGTTGATATTTCTGGTCTACACTTAGAAGTAGAAAGACAAGATCAGCAAAAACCTCAACAGAAAACAAATAACATAGAACAGAAAAAAAATCCGCAAAAGGACTTGTGCAAAGATGCATTGTTGGCTAGTGTGGGATTTGAAATCACTCCCGTAGACAGAGTCGTTTCCCGAAGTAAACTTCCCATAGAGGAAGTGCTCACTCGATTAACCGTGCTTGAACTTAGTGGTCTGGTATCTGCGGTACCTGGAGGCTACCTTAGAGTTAAATAGGGGCTAGTTATGTTTGATATCTTGATGTATCTTTTTGAAAATTATATTCATAGTGAAGCCGAGGTAATGGTTGATCATGATGTACTTACTGACGAACTGACTAGAGCGGGGTTTCATCAAGATGAAATCTATAAAGCGCTAAATTGGCTTGAAAAATTAGCCGCTCTACAAGACACCGATGCTTATCCTTACTTAACGCGTGTAGCGAGCACATCTGTTCGTATATACACCGCTGAAGAAATGCAATTACTTGATACGCAAAGTAGAGGCTTTCTTTTGTTTTTAGAGCAAGTAAATGTCTTAGACTTTTCTACACGAGAAATGGTGATAGATCGTGTCATGGAGCTTGATACTAAGTATTTCTCTATGGACGATTTAAAATGGGTTATTCTGATGGTGCTTTTTAACGTACCAGGTAAAGAGTGCGCATATTCTCAAATGGAAGATTTAATCTTTGAAGAGCAAGAAGGCCCATTGCATTAACTCTATATTTCACTCATTGGTTTGATTTAACGGCCAGTGAGTGAAGACCATATTGTTTAATCGACAATTATGGCATAATGGCAACCTAGAAATCAGTTACCAATAATTGCGATCATGTCAAAATCTGATAAACCATTATTTTCTCATCATGAGCATGCTTTAGAAAAAGAGTATCAAGTGTGCCCTGAATGTGGTTCAGAGCTAACCATAAAGCATGGAAAAAGTGGCTCTTTCTTTGGTTGTGCTAATTACCCAAATTGCCAATATACCCGACCAGTTGTTGAACACGAACGTGTTGAAGATAAAATATTACCAGGCTCTGAGTGCCCTAAATGCAGCCATAATTTAGCAGTTAAGCAGGGACGTTATGGTATGTTCATTGGCTGTAGTAACTTTCCTGAATGTGACTATATTGAGCACGAAGAAGAAAAACAGTTATCAGAAATCCCTTGCCCGAGTTGTCATAAAGGCGCCTTAAAGGAAAAGACTAGTCGTTATGGGAAAAAATTCTATTCGTGTGATGCTTATCCTAAGTGTAAGTTTATTTTGAACTTTGAGCCTGTAAAAGGTGTTTGTCAAAAATGTAGTTTTCCATTGCTACTGAAGAGAAATATGGCAGCTGGCATCAAATATCAATGTGCCAATAAAAAATGTTCAGCAATGCAGTCAGCATAAAAAAAGACGCTTATTTGCGTCTTTTTTTGTCTTTAAATCTATTTTCATATTATTGCTTGGCGAGATAACTTTGCGCAAACTCCGCTAAATCAGGGAAAGCAGAGGCGGGTAATAGCCTTGCTAGCTGAACTAAACGTTGCGCTAAAATTAATTCACTCTCACCACTCACATTAATGTGACCCATTTTACGTCCTGCTCGTTTGCCTTTGTTATACCAGTGAATAGTAACACTAGGAATAGCAAGTACGTCATTTGAAATTTCATCTTCTCCAATGATGTTGATCATTGCGGTTGGACGAACCAGTGAGGTACTACCTAGTGGCAGATCACAGATAGCTCGTAAATGGTTCTCAAATTGACAAGTATCTGCGCCTTGCTGAGTCCAATGGCCTGAATTATGAACGCGTGGTGCTATTTCATTCACTAATAATGTTTCGCCTACTTGGAAGAATTCTATAGCTAAAACACCAACGTAGTTAAGTTCATCAGTTAGTGCTTTAAATACTTCACCTGCCTGATTTTGTAGTGTTTCATTTACTGGCGCAGCAACAGAGACACTTAAAATACCTTGGGTATGATGGTTTTCTGTAAGAGGATATACAGCTATATCGCCATTTTTTTTGCGAACACCAACCAAAGATACTTCGCGATCAAATGGTACCATTTGTTCGGCTACAATACCTTGGCTGTCTTTAGCATCAGCTAAAAACTTAGCCATATCTAACCAAACTGCTTCAGCGTCTTTTTGAGTTTTTAAACGCCATTGCCCTTTGCCGTCATAACCTTCTAATGCGCTTTTAAATATAATAGGCAATGACAGTGTTGAAATGGCTTGGTCAAAATCAGCTTTGTTATTGACAAAAAAGTGCTTAGCATTGGCTGCCTGGCATGACTCTAAAAGTGACTTTTCTAGTCGTCTGTCACCACCAATTTTGATAGCGTTACTGCTAGGGTAAAGTTTGCTTGATGCTTCACACTCGCTTAGTGTGTCATGGGCTACATGCTCAAACTCGGCAGTGATCACATCAGCGTTAGCAATACCTTGTGCTAAACCCCCATACTCATGTTCTGGGCTTATAGGTTGTACGACTTTAAGACTTCTAACGTCGAATGCTTTAACATCAAGGTTTAATGGTGTTCCTGCTAGCTCCATCATACGAGCTAATTGACCGGCACCAAGTACTAGAACTTTTTTCATTAGTGTATCTATTCTGCTGGGTTAGGGTTATCTAAAATCGTTTGAGTTTGTTTGCTTCTAAACTCTTCAACATTTTTTTGGACTTGTTCATCAAAAGTACCAATGATTTGCGCGGCTAGTAAGCCTGCATTGGCTGCGCCGGCCGTACCTATGGCTAAAGTGCCAACAGCAATGCCTTTTGGCATTTGCACAATGGATAAAAGAGAGTCTTGACCACTTAATGCTTTAGACTGCACAGGAACACCTAACACAGGTAAGCTAGTATAGGCTGCTGTCATTCCGGGTAAATGAGCTGCGCCGCCCGCACCGCCAATAATGACTTTTATGCCTCTATCTTTTGCACTTTCAGCATATTCAGCAAGTAAGTGAGGTGTACGGTGTGCAGAAACAACTTTTGTTTCATAAGAAACACCTAATAAATCAAGCATTTCTGCTGCGTGCTGCATTGTTGGCCAATCTGATTTTGACCCCATGATAATACCCACTGTCATGAATTTATGCCCTTTGAAAAATAAAGTTCAGCTATTATTTGTGAACAAGGTTAATAAGAAAGCTGGTAATTATAACCTTGTTTCGCGCAATACGGAATGATGAAGTTTTTTTCAATGAATATTCAGTAAAGTTAGACGTGAATTTATTGCTTTTGCTAATATATAGACTTTGAAATTAGTGATAAGAGAAGTTTGTGAATAATTCCACCGCTGTTGATGTTTTTTTTGATGGAGGCATTATTGCCTATCCTACAGAAGCTGTATTTGGTTTAGGTTGTGATCCAGATAACAAGGCTGCGGTAGAAAAGCTTTTAGCGATAAAAAAGCGTCCTATTGAAAAGGGATTAATTTTATTGGCGGCTAATTACTCACAATTGTTGCCTTATATTGAAGATAGCTTGATCCCTCAAGATAAACGCTTTCAGGTGCTAT
>Ga0193960_1000151_pt1 | contig 28799 bp, 26 predicted proteins | sample FB_3_MG_FD_140338 | JGI IMG/M metagenome (GOLD analysis project Ga0193960, IMG submission 140338) | Microbial mat bacterial communities from the Broadkill River, Lewes, Delaware, United States - FB_3_MG | ecosystem: Environmental > Aquatic > Freshwater > River > Microbial mats | place: USA... | reverse complement strand
CCAATAATGTATCCGTTGATACACTCTGTGTTGTTGTATCAATAGGGTATTAATTCTGTGCCAGTGCCGTGTGTGAATGAAAACTGATAACTGCCGGTGCTGAGGTAATGTGAGAGAGTTATGATGGATAAAGTATTTCAAGCCTTATCATCCACTGTTCGACGTAAGATTCTCGCCTATTTATCCGGTGCCAGTATGACTGCCGGTGAAATTGCAGAGCGCTTTGATATCACTAAACCGTCGCTATCTAAGCATTTGAGTGTATTGGAAAATGCAGGGCTTGTTGCCAAGCAGAGAAAAGGCCAATATATTCACTATAGTCTTGTTGAAGATAACCTACTTAACACCCTTCACGGTTTTGCCCAAGAGATCTGCCCTGTTGCTAAGTCCCTAAAACGAGAAGCGCGCGAGAAACAGCCCTAGCCTGCTGGGGGGAATCCAGAGGTCGATAATTATTGAGTCTGGTGGTTACACTGTGTATTTTTATGGATACATGAGGTTTGTCTGTCACAAATAGCGCTGCTGAATCGTCATAGTCGTATGTGCTGCTAATTAGCACCAATACTGACTGATGAGGATATGATATGGATAATGTCGAGACGATGAATTACGAGCGTGAAATTCCCGCTATTTTTGAACATATGTTGTCGCTAAATGAAACCATTGCCAACAGTGGGCTAGAGACAAGCTTATACCACTTGGTACTACTGCGTGTATCGCAAATTAACCGCTGTGGTTACTGTGTGCAAATGCATACACGTGAGGCGCGTGCTGACGGTGAAACGAATGCACGCCTAGATCACGTGATAGTCTGGGATCAGGTCGATGACTTCAGCGCACGCGAAAAGGCGGCCTTTGCCTATTGCGAAGCTTTGACACGGCTTGACTCAGCTACAGATTTCAGTGCTCTTCGCGCGGTACTACGGCAGCATTTCTCAGCACAGGAAGCCTGCGCACTCACCACACTTACAGGGATGATTAACCTATGGAATCGACTACAGGTAGCAAATCATTAATACGCATAATTATTCAGATACCGCGTTATTTGAAACGGCACGCCCACGGTTATTAGGCTTGGCTTATCGCATACTTGGCTCACTAGCTGATGCGGAAGATGCTGTACAGGATACGTTTATTAAATGGTCAAACATTGATAGCGACAGCCTTGATAATGCTCAAGCGTGGTTAACGACAGTCTGTACACGCCACTGTTTAGATATGCATCAGCGCGCGGATCGAACACGGGTTGATTACACCGGCGTTTGGCTGCCAGAGCCGATACATCATGAAGTTACCGGTGATGCGAGCGCGCAGTTAGAGCTTGCATCGTCGCTGACGACGGCATTTTTGTTAATGTTACAGCGTTTAACCCCCAAGGAGCGAGCGGCTTATTTACTCTATGAAATTTTCGGCGAGCCCTATGGTGATGTCGCCAGAATTTTGTCGGTGGCAGAGCCTGCCTGTCGGCAGTTAGTGTCGAGGGCAAAGCGGCATATTGATAAAGACAATGTGCGTTATGTCGCCGGTACAGAACAGCAAAATATTTTTCTTGAAGCATTTAAAATGGCGGTTAATCACGGTGATATCACAGTGTTGAGTGAGTTGTTAGCCGATGACATTAGCTTGAATACTGATGGTGGTGGCCGAGTTCCGGCTATTCTTAAGCCCCTTTATGGCAGAGAAAGAGTGTGTCGATTTGTGGGGCGGCGGTTATCTCGATATTGGGTAGATTTACATTGGTCTGTGATCACCATTAACGGAACTCTTGGTATTGTTGTCAAAGACAAAGAGACAAATATTCATGCGTGTGTTTCATTTCTTTACGATACGACAGGGCGTGTCACCACTATTTATATTATGCGCAACCCGGATAAACTAAAAGGAGTTGATCGCGTTGAGCTGCATTAATATTTTTTAAACCGAGAATAACGAGATAAAAAATGTCGATCAACAGTATTAATATACTCACAATAGCAGGTATTGTAATGACGAATTTATTGACCGGCGCATCAGGTGCTAATGCGGCTGATAGTGCACTACAAACCACGATTGTCAATTCAGCGCAGCTCTATGACCCCACCTCATCGGGGTATAGTCACGCGGTGGTTGCAACAGGCTTTACACATATTGCCTATATCGCTGGCCAAGGGGGTGAGGATAAAACAGGTGCTCTGTCTACACAGTTTGAGCAGCAACTTAAACAGGCTTACCGCAATTTGCACAGCGCTTTAGTGTCTGTCAATGCAACACCTGCTCAGGTCACTAAAATAACGACTTATGTCGTCGATTATGATCCGTCGATGTTGGTGTTGATGACTCGCTATGCCAAGCAATTGTTTGGTGACACATTACCTGCACAAACCTTGGTGCCAGTGTCTAGGCTTGCACTTGATGGCATGCTGTTTGAGGTTGATGCGGTGGCGGTATTGCGTGTACCTGCACAGTAATATACTGTTTAGAAGCACTGCAATTTAAGTGTATAACCGCGCTCACTGGAGTATGTCGGCAATATGCAAAGAGAGATAATCAATAAACAGGGTGACTTTTTTGGCCAAGTGCTGGCGGTGAGGGTAGAGTGCATAAAAGCCAATACTGTCTAGGGAATAGTTGGGAAATAAATCAATAAGGCGATCGTTTTTAAGTGCTTGTTGCATTGCAAACACAGGTAGTAGCGTTGCCCCCAGCCCCTGTTGTGCGGCGATGCTTGCCGCTAGCGCACTATTTACCGTTAGCACGGGTTGAATTTTAACCGAATGTGATTTGCCTTGGTGCGTAAGTATCCACTTTTTACCATCGCGCCGATTACTGTCGTAAATGCACGGTAATGAGGTCAGTGCGTGCGGTGTTGTAATGGTGGGGTATTGGTGAATAAATTCAGGGCTGGCAACAACTTTTTGCTCGAAACTCCCGAGCTTTTTTGCGACTAGTGTAGAGTCATTTAAATTGCCTATGCGCAATGCAAGGTCAAAGCCTTCATCCACTATATCAATATAGCGATCAGTAAATTGCAACTCGATGCGTAAATGGGGATGTTGGCGCATAAATTGTGGCAGTATGGTCATTAGGTTAGCTTCCCCGAAGGTCTTTGGGGCGCTGACTTTAAGCCGGCCATACAGGTGCTCTTCATTGGTGTGGTGAAAGTTTTCAAGTTTTTCGACTTCATCAATTATATGCCGTGCACGACTGTAGACTTCTCTGCCTTGCTCTGTCACTGCAATTGCACGGGTTGTGCGATTGAGTAGGCGCGTATCGAGTAACGACTCTAGCTGGCCTACCTGCCGACTCACAATTCCTTTTGTTTTACCTAAATGCTTCGCTGCTGCGGTAAAGCTGCCGTGCTCGACAACGGCAGTAAAACTGATAAATAACCCGAAATGATTCATCTTTTGTATACTTTTAGTAAACGGTAAGTAGATTATAAGAGATATTGTTTATATATGTAAGTGGTGTGATAATTTCAGCTAATCAACAGCGATAGCGAAGCGGGCACTGTTAGCAAGCCTGTCGCACTGTTTCATTTAATACCCATTCACAGGAGCATACGATGTTAGTACATGGACAATGGCAAGGTGACTGGAATCCTTACCAAAAAATAAATGAAGGCGGTGAATTTATTCGCCAAACCTCTAGCTTTCGACATTGGGTCACCCGCGATGGAACGGCGGGGCCAACGGGGAACGCTGGGTTTCGTGCTGAACCTGGTCGCTACCATTTGTATGTTGCTCTAATTTGCCCGTGGGCGTCACGTGCATTGATGCTGCGCCAGCTTAAAAAATTAGATGATATTATTAGTGTGAGCGTTGTTGAGCCAGTATTAACTGATCAAGGTTGGCGCTTTGCCCATGCAAATGGTGCCGATTCTATTGTAGGGGCAACAAGCGATGCTTTATATCAATCAGCATTTATACATGAGCTTTATTCACGTGCGGACTCTCAGGTCTCAGGGCGTGCAACAGTACCTATATTATGGGATAAACAACAGCAAACGATAGTGAACAATGAATCAGCTGATATTATTCGCATGCTCAATAGTGCCTTTGATGAATGGGGTGATGCCAGTGTTGATTTATGCCCACTATCATTGATCAATGACATTGATGATATGAGTGCTTGGTTATATAGCGAGTTTAATAATGCCGTGTATCAGGCCGGGTTTGCAATGACACAAGAGGCCTATGAAAGCGCGGTTAATAAGGTCTTTAATTCACTATCAAAAATACAGCAACAGTTAGCGGATAACCGTCCTTTTTTATTGGGGCACACATTAACCGAGGTGGATGTGCGTGCGTTTGTAACTTTGGTTCGCTTTGATGCAGCCTACTATAGTCTCTTTAAATGCAATTGGCGTCGTATAATGGATTACCCTTTAATTCAAGCGTATCTTGAGCGCGTGTATGCGATTGAGGGCATTGCTGAAACAGTTAATATTGCGCATATAAAACAAGGTTATTACTCTATCAGAGCGATCAACCCGGCGGGTATTGTACCTATTGGGCCTGAGCCATTATTGACGGCCAGTGAGGCACTTATTGGTAATGCATAATGAGTAAGTTCATAGCTCCGGCACTATTTATTTCTCACGGCTCCCCCATGCGTGTTACACAAAATAGCGAGGCTAATCGCTTTCTTCGACAGTTGCCTAACCAGTTTGAAATCCCACGCGGCATTGTTATTATCTCTGCGCACTGGGAAACCGAAACATTGCAGATATCCTCACAGGAATACTTTAGTACAATTCATGATTTTTGGGGGTTTCCCGATGAGCTTCACCGCATTACTTACAGTGCGCAAAGCCCGATATGGTTACAACAGCTAGTCAGCGAGACTGTTGCATCGGGCGGGTTTCCTGTAGAGACAAACGATAGAGGTTTGGATCACGGTGCTTGGTCGGTCTTGCAGTTGATGTATCCACAAAAAGATGTGCCGGTAGGCTTATTGAGTTTGCCGAGGGCTTACGATTTAAAACAGCTGTATCACTTGGGCGAATCATTACAAATACTGCGCGAGCAGGGCATTATGGTTATTGCCAGTGGTTCCACAACGCATAATTTATCAATGCTGGCACTCAATGGTGCGCCCGATGATTGGGCGCAACAGTTTGTTGCTTGGTTGCAATATAAGCTCATCAAAAAAGAGATAAAAAATTTATTTGAATATCGGCGGCAAGCACCCAGTGCTGTGATAGCACACCCTAGTGATGAACACCTGCGGCCATTATTTATTGCCATGGGCGCTGGTGCAAATACCTCCCCACAATTAATTCACGATTCATGGGAGCTAAAAAATATGAATAATTCAAGCTGGGCTTGGTTGTAGTTGTAGTTGTAGTTGTAACTATAATGTGTGATTACAGGATAAATCTCGGTAAAAAGAGCAAGTGACAGGTTTTTATCTGTAGTTTTTTCTGTTGCAAGCACTCTGTGATAACGTGCAGAGTGCTTGTAGAATATACAGAAATATTAAATAGCGTAGTGATAGCGGTGCTCGGTTATAGACTTATACGATAAAACTCCGCACCGTATCAATACGATTATATAGCTGCTATTGAGTCTCTTCTGTTTTACCATTGCTGTCGAAAAAAGCCTTGGTAACACTGACAACGACAGGGCTTAATAGTAGCAATGCGATCAAATTGGGAATCGCCATTAATGCATTTAACGTATCAGCTAACAGCCAAATGTAACCTAAATCAGCGACTGCACCAAAGTAAATGGCAATGACCCATAAAATACGAAAAGGCATGATAGACTTAATACCGAATAAATACTGTACGCAGCGCTCACCATAAACGCTCCAGCCTATAATGGTGGTAAAGGCAAAAATCGCGAGGCTAATAGTCACAATGTAGCCCCCAACACCCGGGAGCGCACTTTCAAAGGCGGCCGATGTGAGTGCAGCACCATTGACACCACTTTGCCATTCACCGGTGACAATAATAGCAAGGCCCGTGATAGAACAAATAATAATGGTATCGATAAAGGTGCCTAGCATTGCGACCAATCCTTGATTTACAGGCCCCTTGGTATTGGCAGATGCGTGGGCAATCGGCGCGCTACCAAGTCCTGCCTCGTTTGAGAAAATACCTCTGGCTACACCAAAGCGAATAGCGGCCCATACGGTGGCACCTGCAAAACCACCGGCAGCAGCTTGCCCGCTGAAGGCACTGTCAAACACCAGCCCGAATGCCGCAGGGATTTCACTGATATTTAACCCTAAGACGACAATACCGGCGATTAGATAAGCGGTTGCCATCAGAGGCACGAGTGTACCGGCAACATTGGCAATACGCTTTAAACCACCCAGTAGCACTAGACCAACCAAAACCATCACGGCAATACCCGTAATTGATGTGGTGACTCCAAAGCTGCCTTCAATTGCGCCGGCAATTGAGTTGGCTTGTACTGTATTGCCGATACCAAAGCCTGCAATAGCCCCAAAAATGGCAAAGGCCAGTGCCAACCATTGCCATTGGCTGCCTAATCCATTTTTGATGTAATACATTGGACCGCCCACGTAGTGGCCATTTTCATCTTGCTCGCGGTATTTTACCGCGCAAACGGCTTCTGCGTATTTGGTGGCCATACCCACCAGTGCGGTCAGCCACATATAAAATAGTGCACCCGGCCCACCAATAAAAACGGCGGTGGCAACACCGGCAATATTACCTGTGCCGATGGTCGCTGAAAGTGATGTCATCAGTGCATTGAACGGGCTAATATCACCTTTGGCACCATCGGCGGGTTGGCGCCCTTTGATCAATAGTGAAAACCCGTGTCCTAGCTTTTTGATCGGCATAAGTTGTAGGCGGAACATTAAAAAGAAACCAGTTCCAAGAATTAGTACCAGCATGGGTACCCCCCACACAAGACCATTCAGCCATTGTGTCGCTGTTGTTAACATTTCCATGATTACTCCTCGTAAGTAGACTAACTATTATTGTTGTTCTCTATTGATGGGTTATATCTTGCCTTTGCGGCTTATTATAGGGTGTACACGTTATAGTATTGATTATTATCATGCCATTGTAAGGGGTAATTTCTGGTGTGATTGTTTGGAATTTTGCTATTTGCAGTCAATTAGGCTTTTTTGGGGCTATTTTGTGGATTATTATATCGGTGTTAGTGGCGTAGTGGTGAAATTGCTCGCTAATGGAGCTGTCAGGTTCTCTCATTCCAGTCATCTTATTCCAATCACTGAGGTGCGACCTACGGCTATCCCGTCATATGATATTTGGTGAGTCTAAGGCGATACATACAGTGACCAATCACCCTATATCAGACATATTGACAACGACAAGCTTCACGCTTGTTTCTTATCGCCCGTGGTTAGTTGCTGGTTCTTCGCGGACTAGATAGCCGCTGAGTGCTTTTTGATATGAGGGTGAAGCGTTGGAAATTGCTGACAAAATACAGCCCAATTTGATAGTGCATATTCCGGGCGCCCAAAATAGAACCCTTGAATAAAATCGCAACCAATGTTTTTTGCCATGTTGTACTGTGATTCGCTCTCGACCCCCTCAGCGACGACTTTTAAACCCAAGCTATGTCCTAGTGCGGTTACGGCTTCAACGATACTGCGATTGCGATCATCGCTTTCCATGCCAATAAAAAATTGCTGGTCAATCTTTAACGTGTCGATAGGCAGTTGTGTTAAGTGGGCCAGCGAGCTATAACCTGCGCCAAAGTCGTCAATGGCAATTCTGACGCCTTCTTGTTGTAGCGATCTTAGCAGTGCGTGGCTGACACCGGGATGGCTTCTTAGTGTTGTTTCTGTGATTTCAAGCTCTATCTGTGCTGGATTAATCTGGTAGCGAGTAAGTGCTTTACGCAAACAGGTAACGACTAAATCACTGTGACATTTGTTAGCGGGGATATTCAAACAAAAATGTAAGTCACCACTGTCTTGACGCCATAGGTGAAATTGCTTTAATGCACTGTCAATTAACCAAGTATGAAACGGATCAAATAAATTAAGGTGATCAATCATCTCGATAAGTTCGGTAGCGCTGACATAAAAACCTTGGGGCTCCCAGCGTATTAACACCTCAAAACTATAAAGAGATTGATCTTGTGCGTGTACAATAGGCTGATAAGCAAGGCGTAGTTCACCATGATCAATTGCCGCTGGCAGTAGGCTTTCTAAATAATTGCGGCGATCCCATTGTTGCTTTTGCTCTTGGGTAAACAGACAATAATTGTCTTTTCCTGAGCGCTTAGCTTGATACATCGCCTCATCCGCTTGACGCATGAGATCGTGAATATTGTTGGCTGTGTTAGGATAGTAAGCGACACCGATAGACAGTGACACTTGTATAATATGTGACTCCCACAGTATTGGCTCAGACACCTGTTGCAGTATTTTAGCCGCGGTCGTTTTACTGTTAGTCTCATCAATACGTTCTAATAAGATAGCAAATTCGTCGCCGCCTAAGCGCGCAGCACTGTCAGTAAGACGGCAACTTTGTTTGATGCGTTGCCCTACTGTTTTTAATAAGGTATCACCCGCATCATGGCCATAGCGATCATTGATGTGTTTGAAGTTATCGACATCAATATACAGTAGCGAGCAGCTTTGTTGATAGCGATTGCAGTGCGCTATGGTATTTTGTAGCCGATCGAGAAACAGGTTTCGATTGAGTAACCCCGTCAGGCTATCGTAATGGGCAAGGTAGCGTAAATCATTTTGTAACTCACAGGCATGTACGGCATTGTTAATACTGTGCAGTAGTGATTGTTTATTAATGTCTTTTTTTGAAAGATAATCTTGGGCACCATTGCGCATAATGTCAACGGCTAACTTTTCATCACTTTGATCGGCCAGTACAATCACTGGAATTACCTTACCGATATCTAACTGTTGCGTGTTTTTAATAAAGGTAATGTTATCTTGCAACGGGCGTTGCTGTTTAATCAAACAGCAGTAAGGGGTTTGCGTTTTCAATAGTTCAGCGGCATCCTGGCAGTGCTCTGTTTCGATAAATTCTGCCGAGGTAATAGTGCTTGTAATCAAGCTGCGCCATTGTGCTCTATCTACGCTATTGTCATTCACCAGTAAAAACAGTTTGGTGGGCGTGGTTGATATTTCATTATTGTTGGCTTGGTGCATGGCAGCTACCTTGTATTGCTGTAGTTAGTGCGAATGATTGAGCGGTGCTAGAGGCTGCATTTTTATCTCCGCACTCTTCTACCTTTAAAACCATAACCGATACAGCGACTAACCGATGCTATACGTATAACTATGCGCTTTGAGTATAGCAGACTAATCGGCAGTCGTTAGACACGGCCTGTGTTACGGTGCAAACGCTATGCCGCACGAGTAGCAGGGTTATTTAATGAAAGAGTCTATGAGTAGTTTGTCGTTTTATTCAACGCAACTTGTTGCATAATAAAAACAGTGGTACTTTACGGGCGCGCTGGAGTTGTGTGTTTATTGGTGAATCTACGCGGTAATATCGATGTGTTTGATGTTATTGGTTTGATTGCTATTAAGCCTTGTTACTCATGTACGGTTATCAGGCGATTGTTAGTAAGATGTTGTTATTAATGTATTGTTATTAAGGTGTTTCTATGAAAAAAAGTGATATTGATATGTCAGGTGCATTACATGATTATTTATTGTCCGTCTCTTTGCGTGAGCACGACTGTTTAGTGAAATTGCGAGAAGAGACGGCTAAAGATAGCCATTCGATTATGCAGATCCCGCCTGAGCAAGGCCAGTTTATGGCATTGTTAATAAAAATGTCAGGTGCGCATAAGGCCCTAGAAATAGGAACTTATACAGGCTATAGCACGTTGTGTATTGCACAGGCGCTGCCCAGTAATGGCACTGTCGTTGCCTGTGATATCAGTGAACAATGGACGTCTATCGGGAGGCGCTATTGGCAGCAAGCCGGGGTTGATCATAAAATTAATCTGCATATAGCGCCTGCCATAGATACGTTGAACTCTTTGCTGGCCGATGACCAGCAAGGTACATTTGACTTTGCCTTTATTGATGCCGATAAAACCAGTTATGTTGATTATTATGAGAAAACACTGGCACTGTTGCGCCCCGGTGGGGTCATAGTTATTGACAATGTTTTTCTCTTTGGCGCTGTCGTTGACCCTGATGTACTCGATGATGACTTGCGCAGTAAGCTGTCACCTGAGGATATCCGTGCGGTTCAAACACTAAACCAAGCGATCAGCCACGATGAGCGTGTTGATATCAGTATGTTACCTGTCGCTGATGGTTTAACTCTGGTTAGAAAGCGAGCCTCAGCTATTTAGCTGGCGAGCTATTGTTAACATTGCCTCATTGGTTAACAATAGCGTGCTGTGTTTGTTGTTATTGCATCTGCTGTAACTGTTTTTTTGCTTGGGCGTAATTAAAAATTTGTCCGCGCGCCTCAGCGCTAAAGCGCAATTCATCCAGTGCCTGATAAAATGCGATCTCTTCATCGGGCATAAAGTGTAGACAATCGCCGCCAAAAAACCAGAGTAAATCCCTTGGCAATAGATGGGTGAATTGAGGGTAGGCTGTTATAATACGGTTTACCATCCACTGGCCATCTTGGTTCAGGCTTTCACTGTGTTGCTGCATTTGACCCAGCTGCTCAAGGGTTTCCAAGAGTTTTTGGTGATCTTGCTGTTGCTCGTAGGTATTGTCGTGGTCCGTAAAAATAGGGTTAGCGCCTATGGTCGTTTTGAATGTTCGAAGTAAATCAAGGTGGTACTCGAAATAGTGCGTATAATGGCTCATGGTATTCCTCCTAGTGCCATTTTAACGGATTTTCCCATACAGAGGTATTAATATGACTAAGGCGCTATCGATTAGCGGCTTGCGTAAAGTCTATGACAATCACTTTACGGCGCTTAATGGTATTGATTTAGACGTTGAAGAGGGTGATTTTTTTGCACTGTTAGGCCCTAATGGTGCAGGTAAATCAACCACTATTGGTATTATTTGCTCACTGGTGCGCAAGAGCGCAGGGCGGGTGAGTATTTTTGGTTACGATGTTGATCACGATTTCGCCAGCGCCAAAAAGCAGCTGGGTATTGTGCCGCAAGAGTTTAATTTTAATCAGTTTGAAAAAGTAGTCGATATCGTTATCAATCAGGGCGGCTACTACGGTATGCCCCGAGCACTGGCAAAGGTGCGCGCTGAGAAATACTTGCGCCAACTGGGGTTGTGGGATAAACGCAACGAGCCTGGGCGTAGTTTATCCGGTGGGATGAAACGGCGCTTAATGATTGCCCGCGCGCTAGTACACGAGCCTCGATTACTGATTCTCGATGAGCCTACCGCTGGTGTTGATATTGAGCTGCGACGCTCTATGTGGGCGTTTTTACAAAAGATTAACGCCCAGGGAATCACGATTATTCTAACAACGCACTATCTGGAAGAGGCCGAGAGTCTGTGTCGCAATATCGCGATTATTGATCAGGGCACTATTGTTGAAAATACCAGTATCAAATCGCTGCTACAGCGTTTAGATAAAGAAGTGTTTTTATTGGATACCCGTGACCCGATGAGTGAGTGCCCGGTACTCAATGGTTACCCAATGACCTTGACTGATAAGCATACACTTGAAATTGAGGTGCGTAAGGGGCAATCGCTCACCGATATTTTCAGTGATCTGCAACAGTTAGGTATTGAGGTGATCAGTATGCGCAATAAAGCCAACCGATTAGAAGAGTTATTTATTGGTTTAGTTGACTCAAGTGCTAAAGCCGCCGATTAAGGAATGTACCACCAATGAATCTACACGAACAATGGATAGCACTGTCCACTATCTTAATGAAAGAAATACAGCGTTTTATGCGCATCTGGGTACAGACCTTATTGCCGCCGGTTATCACCATGGGACTGTACTTTGTGATTTTTGGCACGTTGATTGGCCGTCGTATCGGTGAAATGGATGGCTTTACCTATATGGAGTTCGTAGTGCCTGGCCTCATTATGATGTCAGTGATTACAAATTCTTATGCCAATGTAGTCTCTTCTTTTTTTGGTGCCAAGTTTCAACACAGTATTGAAGAGTTAATGGTTTCGCCAACGCCTAACTATATTATATTGTTAGGGTATGTTCTCGGCGGTGTTGCCAGAGGGTTATTGGTAGGCTTTATTGTTACCATAGTTGCACAGCTATTTACGGATCTGAGTATCTACAGCCTCCCCATTACTGTCGGTATTGTGGTGCTAACAGCGGTTGTATTTGCGCTGGCAGGCTTTGTAAATGCGGTGTTTGCACGCAGTTTTGATGATATCTCGATTGTACCTACTTTTGTGCTTACGCCACTGACTTATTTAGGCGGTGTATTTTACTCGATGACACTCTTGCCTGAATTCTGGCAAAGTGTGTCTAAATTGAACCCTATTTTGTATATGGTTAACGCTTTCCGCTACGGTATTTTAGGGGTATCTGATATTAATGTCGGTTACGCTTTTATGGGGGTGCTGGCATTTATTGCACTGCTAACGACTCTTTGTTTGTATTTATTAGAACACGGTACGCGCCTGCGTTCATAGCGGCAAACCGTATGAGTACCCAACAAGACAGAAACGATTATGGTTGATCAACATACACCGCCATTGCCCGGTGCTATTACGCTGGGCCAGCATACCGACTACCCGCAGCAGTATGCGCCTGAGCTTTTGTGCCCTATACCCCGTGCGCCTGCACGTGATGCATTAGGGATTACAGACGCATTGCCTTTTAGCGGCGAAGACCGCTGGACCGGGTATGAAATCTCGTGGCTCAATGCCAGCGGGAAACCCCAGGTGGCTATGGGAATGTTTATTTTACCGGCAGATTCTCCAGCAATGGTTGAATCAAAATCCTTTAAGCTCTATTTAAATTCATTGAATCAAGCTGTTTTTAAGGGGCAGGCCGAGCTTCAGGCGTGTTTAGTGCGCGATCTCTCTCGTGTGGTGGGTATGGCTGTACAGGTAGAGTTGCAGTCACTAGAGGCGTCACTGGCACCTGCATTTATTGTGGCCGAGCCTCTTGACGGGGAGTGTCTTGATACACTGGATGTGGCTATTGAACACTATCAGCCGGCGCCCGAACTATTGCATTTGAGCGATAATACGAAGAATGGACCCATCCACGAGTTACTCTACAGCCATTTACTCAAAAGCAATTGCCCGGTAACAGGCCAGCCCGATTGGGCTACTGTGTTTATTGAATACTATGGTGAGGCTATCGATAGGGCGGGTTTGTTGCGTTATATTATATCGTTTCGCGAGCATCAGGGGTTTCATGAAAACTGTGTTGAGCGCCTGTTTATGGATATTTCACGTTGCTGTGCTCCGCAACAGCTGTGTGTCTATGCACGTTATACTCGCCGAGGAGGCTTAGATATTAATCCATTGCGTTCAAGTCTTAGTGGTGAGCGTTTATTCTCGCATAGCATGCGGCGTATTGCCCGGCAATAGATAATTTAGCTGATCACTTTATCTTTTAAACGATTGGCCGCATCAATTAGCGCAGAGATGACTTTATCTTTATCGTAGTTGCGTATTTTTTCCATATCTAGGTGCATTGAAAAGCCTTCGGTATTCTCTTCAAAATAGCTCTGATTGCTGCCTAAATCCTTACGGTGTGTCACCACTTGGTACACCTGAATTGGGTGAGAAAACCCTTTTACGGTAATTTGTCCTTTGTCGCGACACATGATCACATCTTTAATCAGTGCCCATGTCTCATAGGAGACTAAAATCTCGCCGGGTTGCCCTGCTGACTCTAAGCGGCTGGCTAGGTTCACGTGGGGGCCCAGTGCGGTATAGTCCAGGTTGCGATTAGTGCCAAAAGTGCCGACAGTGCAATAGCCTGTGTTAATGCCCATACGAATCTGCATGGGCTTTTTAATGCCCATTTCGGCCCATTTCTTTTGCAGTACCTTCATACGCTTACGCATAGCGATCGCCATGGATATACAGTTGATACAATCTTTTTTGGTGCCTTGGCTGCTGTTTTCATTGTCACCAAACATAATCATAATCGCATCACCCATAAATTTATCGATGGTGCCATTATAGTGATTGGCGATCTTGGTCATTTCGGTGAGATAACTATTGAGTAGCTCAGTCAGGGTTTCTGCTTCAAGTTCTTCAGATAATTGACTGAACTCGACAATATCAGAGAAAAATACTGTGAGCCGTTTGCGTTCGGTGGTCAGTGGTTTATCGTTGTTGCTCATACTCTCCCATACGGGTGGGGGCAGGTAGCGCGATAATTTGTAGGCGTGCAGCTTGTGCTGGCGACTCTCTTCTCGTAGCTGGTTATTCTCGGCGGTCAGTTTTTGTTGCTGGCGAAAGCTGCATATCCCATAAATGCAAATGTAGGCAAAGGTGCCCAGTAGCGTCGCCGCCGATAGCTCTAAAGAGGTATTTAAATCCAGAGACTGTTTACCCAGTAAAAAATAACCGATAAGTGTACCGGTAATAGCTCCGAACATTGCCGCTAGCCAATGTCTGGCACCGCCTTGTGAGAGTGCATTAAACTGCACCATACAGATCAGTAAAACACTCGGCAGCGGGTTGTATGACAAGCAACTGATGGCAAGGCTAATCAATAAACCATCAATACTATTTAGCACGTAATATAGCGCTGGGCTATTCGTCTCTTGGCGATTGGAAAACCAATAGGCAATAGAGCTGTAAATTAAGATAGCAATGATCAGCGTCGCAATGATTACATCGAGAGACTGCTGTTTGATCATTGCGGCAATTAATGCTGCCGCTGCCGAAAAACATAGCAATACTCGAAAATAATATTGATAACGTGTAGAGAACAGCTCTATACCGGGGTTTTTGAGAAGTTGATTGTCGCTCATAGTTAAGTAAATAATATCACCGCGACTACCCAAAGGTAGAATGACTAATGAATACGCGATTATGGCTTTTCTCTTAAGATTTTACAATTGCCATCCTCTAAATCTTCCATGATTGCGCTTGGTTGTTATTTTGCGTGACAGATTATCGATAACGCAGTATGAGTACAAGCCTCTTTCGACGAAGAGGCTTTAGTGCCCTGTAAACGTTAACCATAAACAATAGTACCTATGTCTGTTGTTAACAGTTGATGTACAAAGGTGGCATTATGACGTGTTAGATTTTACTCATGTTGACCACCGTCATTTTTTATCGATTGTTTCTCTGGTTGTTGCTGGCGCAATAAACAACTAAAATCATTATAGCATTGCTGAAATTGTTCGATGAGTTGTATCAACTCATCACTGTCGTGTTCTTGGGCATAGGTGGTTAAATCTAAATGGTATGACTGCGCTGCTTCTTGTGTTGTTTCCCACGCGCGATCCAGCTGCTCAAATAGTGTTTCTTGAGCTGAGTTATCCGTAGTTACAGGTGGTGGCTGATAGGCCTTTATGATGTCTGCCATTGCATGTTCTATGGCCGCCCAGCTAGTTGATGATCCATTTGGGTGCGTTGCCTTTTTTTCTGCGCGTAAAAAGTAATAGCGCAATGCACAGGCTTGTTGCATGGGTGGGTGTGTACTATCCAGCTGGATGTTTTTTGACGAAAATGTACGCTGATAGTGTTGCTGTGTCGCTAGTAGCTGTTGGTCGATATAGGTAAAATAGTCGCTCTTTTCTGCTTGTATTTGTGATGTCGGTGCGGGAGTAGCTGAGAGGGTTCGAGTGCGCCGCCGGCGCAGCAGCGCAATAAAAATACCTGCCACCGCCAGCAATACACCTAGCTCAACGGTAATTATTAATAGAATTTGTGGTATCTGCATAACAAAGAGTGTGTTAACTAAGCTACAATAGCACCTTTTGTGAGAGCGCTGTTCATAATACAAACTCACTGACTATGGATTGGCGCCGCACTTGGTCATAGGCCAAGCTATAGAGAGCAAACCATACCCGGTTAATCATGTATTTGCGTATTTATCACCTTATTATGGTACAGACTCCACGCATGCGCTAATTTCCCCATTTATATTGTATTAAGGTCTTATTATATGGATGCTATTGAAGCATTAACATCTAGGGTATCAATGCCGAGGTTAATTGAACCTGCCCCAACGGCAACACAACTGGATACCCTCATACAAGCCGCGACACGCGCTGCTGATCACGGTGCACTTAAGCCTTGGCGATTTCTGATTGTCGACGGTGATGAGCGCCATCATCTAGGTGAGATATTTTGTAAGGCTGCATTAATGGATGAGGAACTCAATGATACCCAGCAAGAGCGCATACGATCATTGCCGTTGCGTGCCCCTATGCTAATGGTGGCTATTGCCCGCTGCCAAGAGCATCCTAAAGTGCCTCGTATCGAGCAAATGATCTCGACGGGGGCTGCGGTACAAAATATCCTCAATGCAGCCTATGCAATAGGTATTGGCGCGTTTTGGCGTACAGGTGTCATGAGTTACAGTAAAATGGTCCAGCATGACTTGGGTCTAGGCGAGGGCGAAAAAATCATAGGGTTTATCTACCTTGGTACCCCCGACGGTGAACCAAGGCCTCATCAGCCGCAAACGCCGACTGATTTCTATCAACATTGGCAGCGCTAAGCTGTTTTTGTCTATGCATCAAGACCCGCTAGTGCGTGCACTAACCTTTGGGGGCCAGCATGACGCGCTGGTACCCAGCCCGGTACTCACCATCCCCGGTAAAACGATTGATAAACTAGTCGGTTAAGTACACACCACAGGTTTGTCATGCGGCTTAATCCGTATGTAATGTCATCAACTTTGCGCCGAAACCAATAAAGATAATCCCGGTTATACCATTGAGCAGCTTTTGCATTATGTGCTCTTTGGTAAATGTGCTAAGGCGCGCTAATAACAATACCATAGTGCTAAACCACAGAGTATTGATGAGCGCGTGAATAGACACTAATAACATGCCGTACCACAAAGCGTTGTCTCCGGCGGGTATAAATTGAGGGAAAGCCGCTAAATAAAATAGTGATACTTTGGGGTTAAGTGTGTTGGTTAAAAAGCCCTCTAGATACGCTTTGATGAGGGTTTTCTTGTGGTTGCTCGCCTGTGAAGCTGGCGGTGGCATTTGTGATTTATGTGAGGTAAAGGCATTGATGAGCGCTTTTAGGCCAATCCAGACAAGGTAAATGGCTCCCAGTACCTTAACCGCCAAAAAGGCTTCAGCAGATTGGGTGAGAATAACCGAAATGCCAAAAAGAGAGAGCGCGCCATGCAGATAAAAAGCCGTTAAAAATCCAGCAATATTGGCAAAGCCCGCACGTTTACCCGACAGTGGCGTTGTTTTCGCGATCAGTAAGCCATTTGGCCCCGGCGAAATCACCAATAGTGAGGCGACCAGTGTAAATGCCATTATCTGTGTGGTATCCATCGCTAAGCTCCTGTAGATAATATTAAAAAGGGGAGTCGATAATAGATATAGTACCAGTAAAAAGCCTAATAGAGCGGCTTTCTTTATCGTAGATAGCATATTTCAGTTTTGGCTCGACAGCCGTATATTTCATTCGAGCCTTACGTTATGAGACAAGGGCGAGCATTATCAGGGTTCGTGTAATAATACTTATTATTGAATATGAGATAAGGATATCACGCTATGAAAAATCTGTTTATATTGGGGTGCTTTTTTATCACTGAATACCTATGTCGATGGCGTGGCTAAACGTGATGGATGCGACGTTAATGGTAGATATGGTGTACTCTCAAATCGAGTGTATGATGCGCGAAGATATGAGTTGGAAAAAATAGAGCCTATTATGATTAAGTATGTAGCGTTTAGCGAGATTAACCCAGAAGACTTTATCCCAGTGCTTAATGAGGCGGCTATAAGAGATCACTTAGTGGCGCATGATCTTTTTGATGCAGACTCTATTGGCGCCTGGGTTGAGGATAAAATAGCGAACGATGCCATAGCGAAGTGTCGTATTCGAGGGATTTATTGTGATAATACGCTCGTCGGTTGGTGTGGTATTCAAAAAGATGATGCTCACTATGAAATTGCCATAGTGATTGCCCAATCGGTATGGGGAATTGGCGGGCGCGTTTTTGATGCAATGATGGGCTGGGCACGTGAATTCGGGCACGAGCAGGTTGTGATTCATCTGCTAGAGACCCGGCCGGTGTATCAGTTTTTAAAACGCCGAGCGATTAAAACACAGGCGACAACGATGTTGGGGCGGTGCTTTGTCACTTATCATATTGCGGTTTAGTCTGTGATTACTATGCGCGCTATAACCGCCTTTGGTTCATTCAACGACGCTTTAATGCTAGGGACAACCCAATCAGTTAATTTAAAAAGGGTGAGTTGTTGGCTTGCCAATACTGGCAGTGGTTTTATTAATGCTGTTTGTGGGTATTGCTACCTTTTTGCCCGTGTAAAAAGCAATAATGTTTGGCGTGCTGCATTAAATATATGTGTCAGTGATATCGCCGATTAAATAACGTGCTATATTATATGGATGGTCACCATGCGTAATGAATAAGTGTTAGGCATAACGGTAGCCACCGTGGCTACCGTTATGCGAAACAGGTCGTTGCAAATGCTAACTCCTATCAATGAATACACTAAGGAATTAATAATGAATCAAACAATAGCGCTGATGTTGTGTGTGCTAATGGCAGGCTGTGCAAGTACGCCTTCGGCCGTGAACTATAACGGAAAAACGGTCGCTACCTATGGCACTTCTGCTGGGTGTGGCACTTTGCTGTTAAAACAAGACTGCTCGTCGTTGTCTGGTGCAACTAGAAAAATTGAAATCGATGGCCATCCATTAAGAATCTCTGGCAGTGACGATGGGAAAATAGTATTTATCATGTCTATGCCAAAATTCTTACCGGATGAGCAAGCGCTAAACGCCGGCTCAAACGCGATTGAAGCGTTTTTACTTTCGAAAGAAGTTGCGGCAGTCGAAACAAAAGTAATGTACGGTAGTGGTAAAATTTTCGGCATACATACTACATTTGATGCTGATGCTTATACACTGCTAAAAGAGTTTTCAATTAAAAAATAAGGCTCTAAACACAGCTGTTTTCTCTGTGGTGATACCTATTTTGCGAACCTAATGGTTGTCAATCTCACGCCTTTAACCTGTGATTGTATTGTTGTATAGAATCCGATGCAGTATTTATATTTTTGCGTCTGTTACCGGTGAAATGAATAGTGCCGCAGCATAGTTAACAATTGTAAGTAGCGCTAAGCTAGCGCTACTTACGTTTGATTTCATAAATAACATCAACCGAGCCTTGCTCGCCATAACGAGACTCTAACTTAAGCGCTTTAGTTAATTGATAGCGCAATAGCCAAAAGCCGACACGGTTAAATAAACCATAGCTATACCCGGTATAGAGCTGGTCATTAAGATATTTTCCGGCTTCAAGACGGCTGTCGGCGGTATTGCCGCTGCTATCAATCGTGAGCACATCAACACCCAGCGTGCCTTGTAGTTCTGAGATTAATGCGGTGCGCTTTAGCCCCAGTAAAAGTGCCGCTTGCAATAGCTGCTCTGAATTCAGCTCGCTTTTATCATCGGGGCCTTTGCCGGTTAAAATATAAGACAGTATCGCTAAATCACTTAATGCAGGGTCAGAATACAGCGATGATTCTAAGCGGTTAACGGTGCCAAAAATGGCGACCCCGGCTAACACATCACCATCGTTTGAGCGACGCGATGCTTTGACATCAAGCCCTGGGTTATCAATCGGGCCATTAAACAATAACTCGCCTTTCTCAATGGTTAATGTCTGGCCGTAAATGGCATAAGAGCCATTGGTCATGTCGAGCTTACCGTAGCCGTAGGTTTGTGGGTATTTCTCGCGGTTATCCACCCTTAGGTTGCCTTGTAAATTGGCTTTTAAACCTAATACATCTACATAGGCATTGTCGGTAATGGTGGTGTTAACACTATAATAGAGTGGGTAGCTGGCCGTTTTTTGTTGCTGTTTATCCGGTTGGTGTATGACCACATCGCTAGAGCGTTGCTGTACGCCATCGGGAATTTTTTTAACTGTGACATTGAGTTGTTCTACGTTCATGTCTCCGGTAATCGTGGCTTTTTCAGGTGTTGCGCTAATGGTGAGCTTGGGCGATAGTGATAGCCGCATTTCAGGTACATCGACCACTAAAAAATCATTGCCTTTCACCGTGCCATCAAGTTGCCACTGGTTAAATGCAGCCCCTGTTTGGCGCCATTGCCCATTGATCGATAGCGGTTGCTGTTGATTGTTGGCCGACAGTGTAAAGCCTATGGTCTTTTGATCTGTATTGGCAATATCGAGGGTTAGTTGCTGTAATCCAGTACCGGTTTTTGTCAGCGTAATATCACCCTCATTTAGCGTTGCATGCAATTGCAGCTGTGGTTGCTGGATATTGCCTCGAATATTGCCATTGATGTGTAGTTGACCTTTTAGCGTGCTGATCTCTGGTGTTAGTGCGGCAAAATAATCGGTGCGGGTAAATACTGCATTGATGCTGCCATCCAGTTCAGGTGGCGGAGTATTCACACCTAGTGCTAACGGCAACCGCAACGAGGCGTTGAGCTGGTTGTTGTCACTGGTTAAAAAATCAAGCGTGATGAGATTGCCGTTGGCTTGTGGCTGGCTACTGAGGCTTGCACGTGTAATATCCGTTTGATAATCCGTTGTATCGTCTAGATGGTAGGTGACTTGCCCATCGAGAACATCGGCCTTTGATGTGATGCGTATGTTGTCATTGGCGATTGCCACATGGGCATTGGCTTTTAGCCAGCCGGTGAGGGCAAGCTCGGGTGGCAAATAGTGTTTAATCAAACGGCTTGAGAGTTTATCTGTTGTGACATTCACACTATATTGATGCTCGCTAAGGTTGCCGGTAGCTTCAATGCACAGATTGTCGCGGGCATTGCGCCAGCATAGTGGTGACAGCGCAAAGGCATTGCCGGCGAGTATCGCAGCCGGTGCTTGTAGCGTCCAGCGCCCCGGGTGGTCAGTGAGCGATAATTGATGTTGCGTAAGATTGCCATGCCACTGTTTATTAGGTTCATCCATGCGACCTGTGAGACTTGCCTGTGTATTGAGTAAGGCACTGTCCAGCGCTGCCGTTAGAGTATGCTGCTGAAAGTTACCCGCGAGATCAAGCTGTAGGTGTTTGATGGCGTGCTCTGCGATAGTCGCATGGCTAAGTATGGCTTTAGCACTTATATGCTCGTGCGGGTTGCCTTGTGCGTTCACCGTAAGGGTACTAATGCGGTGGCTTTGGTAGCGCAGGTCTTTGCCTTTTATTGTTACGTCTACAGAGGGTGTGGCGAGTTGCCCTTTAACGGTGGCATTAGCGCTTATTTTCCCTCGGCTATTATTGAACAGGCTAAGATCATTGAGCAATGCGGTGAGCTGTAGGTCAATGCGCTCGTTATGCAGTGTACCCGATGCCTCTAGACGGTTATTACCAAACACGATGGTGGTCGCTTCTAAGGTGTTGATGCCGCCGGCCATCTTGGCCGCCCCCACGATGGATAGCGGCTGTTGTTTGAGCGTGCCTTTTATGGTGTGCTCAAGCATAAAGGCTAGTTTATCGCTACCATCTTCGGTAACGCCCTTGGCGGTTATCTGGCCGTTAAGCAGTCCGGGCCAATCGCGGTGGTAAAGGGCAGGGTTAACATCTTTGAGTGATATGTTTGTATCAATCGTTATACCCGGTGACCAGACAATAGTGGCCGTGCTATCGATGCGGCTTTCTTTGGCTTGTATTGTTGCGGTTGTGAGTTCAAAGGCACTCCTATTCCCCTGACCCTTCAGTGTAACCTGTGCCGGTGTGAAAGCCTGATTAGCCAAGGCTAACGTAGAATGCACGTGATAATTGGCCGGTGTACCTGTAACAGATAGCATCCAGTCGTTAAGTGTGATGGGTTGTTGGGTAAGAGGCTCTAGTTGCAGTTGCTGGCTTTTTGCCGTGAGAGCAAATGCCGGTGTTGGCGTTGATAAATCGACATTGCCCTCAACTGTGATAACACCAATGGGCAAATGTGTTGGTGTTGTGGCCCCTTCTGGTTGTTGCTTTGTGTGTAGTGTGAGTTCGTGTTGCGTGTGTATATTTTGGCGGTCTCCTGTGAACTGGCTATTGCCTTGAATAGTGTGCTGATCACTATTGACTTGCCAGTCCCCCTGGGCGTTAAAGGCAAGTTGGGCATCAAGTTTGCCGTTAGCCGCTAGGTTCAACTCTACCATTGGGGCATCAATGGTGACGCTAGCGATTGACCACACATCTTGCCGCACTACCAGTGATGATAGCGAGATATTATTGATGACTGTCGGTGGTGTATCGGCTGGTTGTGGCTGATCAGCCGGCGGTAGATTGATAATGCTAAGGTGGTTTATTGTAAATTTATCAAGCCTAAAGGCCAGTGGTAATGTAAAACCCTCAAACGTAGTGGCAGTATCGGACTTGGTGGTGTTGTCTGTTGTTGGCGCAAGATTCATGACAAGGTTGTCTACGGTGATTGCACTCAGTGCCAGAGCGGGCCGCCAAAGGCGAATATCGCGAATATGGTAGCTGAGTGACTCAAGCGTAATATGGTTGCCCTTATCAGTAAAGGCGATATCGCTAAGTTCTAACTCTAACGCTAATGCCCCATTAATACGCCCGATACTCAGTGTGGGTAAATAGTATTGAATAACAGTGCGAATGGCTAGCCTGCTGCCGGCTTGTGTCAGTAGTAGGGCGAGCACGAGTATTACTAGCAATGCGATTAAGCCCAGCAGCGCCCATAACCCATGACGTTTAGATAACCGCATTATAAATCGGGCCCCAGATTGATATGTAACCGAAAATCATCTTCCCCTTGGCTGACCGGTACGGCAATATCAATACGAATAGGCCCTATCGGGGAAAACCAACGCAGACCAACCCCGACCGATTGGGCTATCTCAAAGGTATCATTAAAGGCATTACCGACATCGGTAAACACAGCTACCCCCCAGGATGATGCCCACAGGTACTCATATTCAACACTGGCTACGGCGAGATACTGCCCGCCGGATAATTCTTCGTCATTGTCCAGTGGTGATAAAGCGCGATAATCAAACCCACGAATGCTGGTGTCACCGCCGGTAAAAAAGCGGTAACTGGCTGGTATCTCTTCAAAGTCCTCTGCGAGTGTTGCCCCTAGACTTGTGCGTGCTAATAGGCGGTGCTGCGGGTTCCAACTGAGAATTTGTTTATAGCCCAGGGTAAGCTGTGTAAATGAGGTGTCGGCCAAAAGTGCTTCGCTGGCTGCTTTAGCACTGGCCTGTAGCCGATAGCCCTGCTGGGGGCGTGTTGGATTATCCGCTTGGGTATACGAGAAGCTGATACCAGGCACTAGTAATAGTGAGCTGCCCTCATCGGTATCGGTTTCGAATTGCTCATTAATAAGATCGACAAATACACTGCGCTGCCAGCCGCTCTTAAACTGCCTGACATGGGTAAGGCCGAGTTTCGTGATATCACTTTTGACACTGTCGCTGTTTTCTCGCTGATAACCGGCATCGAGGTTATACCACTGTGTTGCCGGGTGCTTACGCGAGGGGAACTTTATCCCAGCGGTCAGCTCTGAGACCACCTCTGACAGGCTCAGGCGCGCTTGGAATTGGTCACCGCGACGATTGGTGCGTTGGTTGCTGTAGTCAAAAGTGAGGCGAGGCCCGGTATCGGTTGAAAACCCCATACCCGTTCTATAGTGGGTGCGATACCCAGGCGTTACAGTGATAATAACGGGCACATAGCCTGCCTGTTGCCTAGTGGTATCAAGTTTCACCTCAACATCGGCAAAGTATTGTGTGGCTAATAATTGGCGGCGGCTGCGATAGAGGTCACTGATGGTAAAGTATTGCTCAGGTGACAATTCTACCCAGTGTTGGATAAATTCGGGGTCTAAAAAGTCATCCTTAGCCTGAATAATAACCTCACCAATACGGTAACGCTGTTGCGTATCGATAACGAGTGTAATATCCGCTGCTGCTTGCTCTGGATAGACATCGACACGGTGTGTTACTAGCGTGGTATCTAGGTAGCCCTTTTCAGCGGCGTGTGCCAGTAGTGATGATTTTAGGGCTTCATAGGCGGCGTGATTCAGTGCGCTAGTGCGTTGCACAGTGCTATTACTAATCAATGCTAATAGGTCGGCATCGTGTTTGCCCTCGCCATTGAGGGTTATGGTAAGTTGCCGCACGCTAATTTGTGTACCTGCGCTAACAGTTGCACTGAGCACCCAGCATTGCTCTGTTTTACGGTATTCAATATGACTTGTCGGTGCATAGTAACCATAAGGCTGTAGAGCTTGTTTAATATACTGAGGGAGTTGTTTGCTAAAACGCTTAATAGCCGTTGTGGTGGCCTTGCAGGGGGGGAGGCTCTGTTGAGTGAGCGTAGACACATTATCATGAAGTACACCTTCAAGGCCTTTTATCGTGAGCTTTGATAGTGTGGCAGGGGCTGCATGAGCAAACGGTGTTGTTACTGCCACTGCTGCCATTAGCGCAGTTGCCACAAGGGCGATAGCAACGAAAAAAGATAATATGGCCGAGGGCTTCATGACAGTAATGGCTCAAGTAGTCGATCTACTAAATATACTTGTACCAATAGCGTTGTGGTGCTGCTTTATTGAGTACTCCTATGAATGCTTAGTTATACCAAAACTCGCACCTAGAAGCCAAATTTTTATGATAGACGTACCCAAAATCGGTCGTAGTAATCTAGGGTTGTTAACAGTGATTTGTCGTTTTACCTAATAAAAACAATAGCTTATTTCTTGTGTTGCACTTTGGCTAGACTGTTCTGACAGGGTGTTAATCGATAAAAAGATCATTCCCAAACTGGTTGATCCATTTTCTTGTACAGATTATTCAATCTCTATGTAGATCACTGCTTAAATCACTATAGCCGTTAGTGTAATAACGGCTAATGTGGCTAATTTAGTAATGACTAGTTTAATAATGACAATACAGCAATAAATGCACCCACATTAAAGCAATGCTCAGGCATGGTGACAATGCCAGGATATTTAGCCTCTAGCATATTGAGCTGGTGGCATAAAGCCGCATCATTGCCGGTTAAGTTGAGCGATTGCAGCGTATTATTAGGCAGATCGAGCAGGGGGGCTAGGTTACTGAGTTGGTTGTAAGATAAGTCGATAGCGGTGAGCGCATGCAACTGTTCGATCCCTTCAACGTTAGTAATACCTTTGGTGGTGCAGTTAAGAATATTAAGGTCAGCCACTTCGGTGTCAGTGTAGTGATCAATCAGGCAGTTAGATAACTGGTTATCGGCATAGCGCAAATGATCTGCGTCAGTCTCTTCGTGGCTGGCATAAATGAGACTGTGCTCATTCAGCGCTCTAACTGCATCACCGGTAGCGGCATCGCCACAACTGCTGGTACTGCATAAGGGGTGAGCATTATTAGGACTAGAGAACAACGGTACTTTAGTGTCAAAGGTAGTGCCTGTCCAAAAGAGAATGTGGTTACCGACCATTAGCGTACCGTATTCTCCGGCTTCACTTTGTTCATCGTTAAAACTATCGCCCGGTGTCACTAGGTTAACAATGCGCCCCCAACCTTTAGCGTAGTCGGTTAATGCTTGTAAATGAGCGTTATCACTACGAGCACTTGCCACCTGATTACCATGTGCTAAACCCATTAAATGACCGAGTTCATGCACAAAAGTATCTTCACCACAGTTGGGGTCAGACAGTGCTACTGCTCTGTCAGTGGCCGTTATAGCTGTTTGTGATGTATTGACGGTGATGGCTCTACCGCAGAGTTCAAACTGGTCTAGCTCAGTAAGGGTAACAATGTAATCAGCGCCAAATTTATCGGCATTACTTAGAATGTGAGAAAATTCATTTTGCGCATTGCTCATTTCATCAAGCAAGGCTTCTGGCGAGTTAAAGCTAATGGACAAAAACTCCGTGTGGGCAACAACAAGCTGTATATCGACATTGCTTTCATCATAAAGCTCGTTAGCTTCAAAGAGTAGCCGGTCTACATCCGTTTGCCAGTCCTCTTGTGATTTGTTGGTTGTGATCAGATTGCCATCAACAATAATATAGACCCCGATCTCAACGGCTGATAAATGCAGCGGGTTCAGTAGTAGCAGTGTAACAATCATCGTCAGTAGTGTACTTTTCATTTTTAATCCCTAATCAATGTGTAGCGCGTTATGCATTTTTTTGTATTCATAAATAGATAATATAAAACCTGTATCACCGTTATTTTCATACATATAGGAGCCGTTGCGGGTATAAATTTTACCCTTTGTAGTATCGCCCTCGATATACGCTGTCATATACTCCCCTTGATTTTCAAAACTGATTTTTACATATGAATTGTTAGGTAGCTTTTTTGATGCTCGGTTTTTAGTCACTTGCCCCATGCGAGGTAAACCATCAATATCAACGGTAATAGTTGTTCCAATAGTGTGTTGGCGAAGTACGCTTAAATTACCGACAAACATTTTCCCTGCATCAATGAGGTCACTATCTATATCAGAGATGTTTTTTGAAAAATCATTATAGATCTCTTTAAATATAATCGTCGTAGCAGGTTTATCAATACTTATCACTGAATCAATAGCGGCTATGTTAGTCGCGTACGCTTGGTGGTCAACGTGGTTGGGTTGTGTATTTGTTTTTTTCGGTGTGCTTGTGGCGGTGGTTTGTTGTTGTGTGTCTGTTAGTGTTGAATGCTTATCAATAGGGCTCTTGCTGTGATGAGCCTTATTCTGGGAGGGCAGTTGAGAGAGGTGTGACTGAGAAAGAGACGGTTGAATGCTTGTCACCGCTTGCTTTTTATCCTGCTGCAATAGCAATAGCCCTATTGCGCCGACAAATAGCAAGCCATGATAGTATCTAAAGCGCAATGTAAACTCCTTTTATTAATCGGCTATTTGTGAAGCGACTATCTACCTGTTAAGGGTTAGTAGTTGTGTATTAAGTGATTATTTATTCTGTTAAGCAGTGATTTATTTGGCAGAAATATAATAAAATAGGATCTTAGTTGTCATATCGCTAGTCACTTATATTGCTATATTGCTTGTAGTTAGTGCTTGTTATTCTGCTAAAAAACAATGTCCTATTTTTAAGGGTAATGTGTGTTTGAGTCAATACTTTTTTACGGGGTAGAGATAAAATGGCGCTTAAATTAACCGCTGGCGATTTTCTATTGCTATATACATAAAGTATTATATTTATGTCCGTGCTGTATTTAATATTGTAAAGCCTATATTTTTCGTACACATTACAGTCATCTTAGTTGTGTATGATAGTGAAGGTATAAGCATAACACATTAAATTTACAGTCAATGCTACTAGATAGAATATTTAATCCGAATGTTCGGCAGGGGTATGGTATTGATAGATTAGCTTATGTTACTATAAATCATCAATCTACGTTAAGGACAGCATTAGTCATGGATCGAACTCTCTTCTTTTATACCATAAAAACACTCTTGTTCTACGACTGTCTTACACTTATGGCTTTTATGTCATCAAGCTGTTGTCTGTGTTTGTGCGAGGCACAACCTAATTCGCCGATGAGTATTTGATGCAATTATACTATTGGGTAAGAGTTGCTTGCTGGGTTATTAATACCTGTTAGTTGATTGATGCAAACACTTATTAATCTTAAAAATTTATCATCATTAAGGAGTTTAAATGAAAAATTTAAAAAGAATGATAGCCTGTACTCTACTACTGGCGTTTAGTCAGTCACTGTTTGCGGCGGGTTGGTCGGGTGCTGCTAAAATTATAGAGATTTATCCTAGCGCGGGTAGCAATGGCGTGTTAATTAAGCATGGCTCTATGCCTAATCCTGATAATTGTTCATCGCCTACCTATTACCTTTTATCAAAAGATAACCCGTTGTTTACCGAGATTTTTGCACTGCTAGCCTCTGCTCAGGCAAGGCAATCACTTATTAATTTACAGCTGGTTAATTGTGGTGGTAATGGCAATAGTAGCCCATTGATTTATCAAGTTATTGCGCAATAAATATTGTTGTCAAATTTTTTATGTGTAGGTCAGGGTCGGTTACAAATACGGTGCCGACTTTTGATCAATGGCGGGTATTTTGTGTGTGGCGTATTACTCAATGTTAACAAAATGTTTAATATTGTAGTAGGCTTCTTTTACGGCATTTTGGCTAGTAAAGTGATTAAATAGATCGTATTGTTCTTCTTTGATGCTTACACTAATTGAGTAAGTGCTGCCCCCATCATCGTCAACGTTGAGTGTCACAGATGATAAGTGCTCCAGAGAGCATTTTATTTTAATGGGTTTTTGCAAAAATAAATGCCGCTCAAATATCAGTGTATTAGATACTCTTTCAAGAATTAATACGCTATTGGCTGCTTTAGAAAGAAAAAATAACCATACAACTAGCCATACAAAAGAGATAACCCAACTGGGCCAAATGTTTTCGTTGAGCCAAATTAGACTGTATAGGATAATGCTAAATATGACTAAGCCAGAATAAAGAAGCCATGTCTTTTCGTCGAGTTTAATGCTATAGGAAATGCCTTCTATTTTTTTTATTCTCATAGGAGTAATAACACTCAATTGCTATTAAATAATTTATTTATGCTATGAATAGTAGCAAACTCAAACCGTGAGCACCTAATTTTTTGTTTACCGTTTTTGTTTACCGTTAAAGGGGGCGGGCTATTTATTTGGCGTTGCCGATAATAAATCTAGTTACAGTGTTCACCAGAGCAGTTGGCTATAATAGCCCTTATCCTCTCTTTGCTTTTCTCACCCGCGAACCTTTGATACAAGGCTGATAAAACCCTGTCTTAAAACGACCTTTTACGTCTACGTCACGCCCTTTGCCGGGCTTCTTCGCAGTAGTG
>Ga0193960_1000149_pt1 | contig 29385 bp, 26 predicted proteins | sample FB_3_MG_FD_140338 | JGI IMG/M metagenome (GOLD analysis project Ga0193960, IMG submission 140338) | Microbial mat bacterial communities from the Broadkill River, Lewes, Delaware, United States - FB_3_MG | ecosystem: Environmental > Aquatic > Freshwater > River > Microbial mats | place: USA... | reverse complement strand
TTGAAACTCGTAATCAAATAATCCTGCCATCTACAATCTCTCACTTTTTTACATAGTTTATAATGATTTTATCCAAACTATGGTTTAATGTCTCTTATTGGGTAGTTTTTAGAGGTGCCCTTTTGTATCTGCATTTCAATATGCAATATTTTTGCTCCTTTAAGCAGATAATAACTATAATAAAACTCTATTACATCCAAGGAAACTCCATTGCAGCAGACTCTTATCGGTCAGATCGATAAAATCCTCTTTGAGGAAGACACCTTTTTTATCGCCGTACTCAAAAACGGAGAGAAGATCAGCGGAAACTACTATGAATCTGCAATAGCACATCTCAAAGATTCTGCAATCACTCTGCAAGGCTACTGGGAAGAACATAAAAAATATGGTAAAACCTTTAAGTTTGAATCTCTAAAAGTAAACCAAAATGAACTCTTTTTCTTTTTAAACAAAATCATTAAAGGCTTTACAAAAAAACTCTCTGCCGAACTTATCGAACATTTTGGCAATGAAGGGCTTATAGAGATTTTAGATAATGATATAGAGCGTCTTTTAGAGTTTAATGGTATAAAAGAAAAACGTCTCAAAAAGATCCAAGCAAGCTGGAAAAAATTTCGTTCTATGCGACAGATGGGAGAGTTTTTAAGCCCTTACGATGTATCGCCTGCTTTACTTACTACCATTGCCACTGCTATGCGTGAAGTAGAAGAACCTTGCACAAAGATCAAAGAAAACCCTTATATTCTTACCTCGATTAACTCTATTGGTTTTAAACGCGCAGATGAACTTGCCCTTAAAATGGGTGTACAAGCAGACGATGAAAACCGTATAGCGGCGGCTATGGATTATGTACTGCTTCACTACTGTGAACAGCAAGGAAACTCTTGTGTTGCTAAAGAGATCCTCTTTGCGCAGCTTGATGAACTTTTAGACTTTAAAGATGCACATACGATCTATGAAGCGACACTTATAGAGCGTGTAAGTGAACAAAGTATTGTGCTAATGAAAAACAATAGAGTCTCTCCTGCACGACTCTATGATGCAGAAAAGTTTCTTTATGAAGAGTTCACACAAAGAGCTAAAAAAGATAATGGTGGTTTTGTAGATACGCTAGAAGATTTTTTAAAAGAGCAAAATCTCTCTTTAGGTGAGGAGCAATACAAAGCGGTTGAGACGATCAATAATGGTGCTTCGCTTCTCTTCCTTGTAGGGTATGCAGGAACAGGTAAAAGTACTACTTCAAAGAGTATTCTCAAACTTTTAGAGACACGATTTGACTATAAAGAGATCATAACCTGTGCTCTTAGCGGTATCGCTTCACAACGAATAGCCGATACTACAGGCTATGAAAGCGCTACTATTCAATCACTTCTTATGAAGTTTGAAGATAGAGATACTTTTCCCTATTCTGTTGTACTTATTGATGAAGCTTCGATGATAAACTCCAGCCTTTTTGCACGTCTCATGAGTAAAATAGATAAAAAAGCAATTGTGATCATCGTTGGAGATGATGCCCAACTTCCTCCTATTGGAGCGGGAAATGTCCTCAGTGATGTAATCAGTCTCTCGTTGGTCCCTATTGTTAAGCTCACCAAGATCTACCGCCAGAGTGAAGATCAAGCAATCACACTTATTGCCAATGATATTCGCCAAGGGGTGGTGCCAAACTACCATGCAGATTATGAAGATTTTGCTTTTGTAGATCTCTCGATTGCAAATTATTATGCACTAAAAAACCAACTCAGTGCTATCGAACTTAAAGAACTCCGTGAAAAAAACGCTCAAGAGATCATAGCTGAGATCGTACATAGAGCTCTTGAGAGCATAGAAAAAGCGCGTTATCGCCTAAAAAATAAAGAGATTAAAGAGTACCTCAACTACTTTCAGGTGATCACTCCTATGAAAGGGGGAGATCTAGGAGCAAATAACCTGAACAAAATACTTCAAGAGTACTTCAACCCCAATCCTAAGAAATGTGTTAAACGAGGTAATGCAGAGTTTCGGCTGATGGATAAAGTGGTACATACAAAAAATGAAAACATGACCTCTTGGAGTGGGGATGGCTTTAAGATGGGGGAAGATTCTGCACAACGACGTATATTTAACGGAATGAGCGGTCTACTCTTTAAGATCGAAGAGGAAGAGGAGCAAGTCTACGTTTTTTATCCCAATGAAGATCTTGTAGTTGTTTATGAATATGAGGAGCTAAAGACACACCTTATGCTCTCTTATGCCCTTACAATTCATAAAGTACAAGGGATGGAGTATGATATAGTCGTAATGCCTATGAGTTTTACCCATTTTATCATGCATAATACGAAGCTACTCTATACTGCTATCACACGAGCAAAACATCGCTGTATTATTATTGGTGAAGGAGCTGCTTTTGAGAGTGCTTGTAAAAAGTTTGAAGCAACTAGACGTGATACAGTGCTTTTAGAGTTATAAACTCATCACAGATTCAACTGCACAAGCGATCTTTTCACCTAGATCTGAAGCTTGTGGGTCCATAAAGTCAACTTGGATCTGGTAAACTAACTCACTACCAAGGTAATATCTGTAGATAAGATACCCTGCATAACGTTTCGCTTCTTCATTCTTTTTTCCTGGATCTAACTTATCGTTTTCATAAACTACAATCGAAATTTTTGCTTGTCTTTGCGTTGTAGAACTATGTATGAAACGTTCAAACTCAACTTTAGTTCTTTGACGCACATCCTCTAATTCTATATACTCAAACAGTTTAGAGGGCATATAAACAGCTTTAAGTGCCTCAACAGAGATCTCTGTCTGAGTTGAACGCAAAGCATTTTGTAACTCTTTGAGTAATGAAGGCTTATGTACTTTTTCAAATACAGTACTCTTTGTATGGCATGAGAGTCTTGAGGCTTTCGCACCTGTTTTTGTGATCTGTTCAAAAACACTTAAGCCAAGAAAAAAAAGTAACAGCAGTGCTACAGCTATTTTAATATATCTCATAAGAACTCTTTTATTATTGTAGGTAATCTTCTAATGCTTCTATTGTATCAAAATAAAAAACCTTACTTATTGTAAGGTCTTTGAGTTCTGCAACTACTATCTTGCTCTGCATCTGCTCTGTTTTATAGCGTTTAGCTAACTTTTCATCTTCTAAAACTAAAACTGTATGCTTAAAGTCTCGTAAACCCGGTTTTATAAAAAGCATCTGCACAACTGAGGGAGCGGCACTTATATCAGCTACAAAAACAGCTTCTCTAGAAGAGAGAAAATTTTTGTCTTTTTTTGCAAAAAAATCATTGCATTTGTGTCCACTCTCTTTTGAAAATGCAAAAATAATCTTTTGTGTCTCTTTAAGAAGCACATGTTTTTTGCCAAACTGATCCTCAAGAGCAAAACCTTGAAGTGTTTTTCCCTCTTCTAAAGCTGAAGCAAGTCCATTTGAACTCAAAATCAGTGTTATATACGCTAAAGCACAAATTATTTTTTTCATAACTATACCTTTTATTTTTTATAATATTACAAAATAACATCTAGTTCTACAAGCTTATTAAGATCTAGTAAAATTTATTAATCTCGTTTAAAGTGAAGAAAAAATAGAGTACTATTTCACACTAATTATACTAAAGGAATATCATGGCTTATGCTACAGCAAGACACATACTCGTTCATAGTGAAGAGGAGTGCAATACACTCAAAGCAGAGATAGAGAGTAAAAAATCTACATTTGAATCTATTGCTCAAAGCTATTCACAATGCCCATCAGGAAGAAATGGAGGAGATCTTGGAAAGTTTGGACCAGGACAGATGGTACCTGAATTTGATCAAGCAGTATTTAATGGCGATGTAGGTGTTCTTTATGGACCTATTAAAACACAATTTGGCTACCATCTTTTAGAGGTAACATCAAGAGGCTAAAGGGGTTTTTATGGTCAAAGTAGCTGCTATTCAAATGAGTATGAGTGAAGAAAAAGACTCAAATAAACAAAAAGCTGAACGTTTAGTACGCCAAGCTGCACAAAATGGTGCGCAGATAATTCTACTCCCTGAACTTTTTGAGGGTCTTTATTTTTGTAAAGATATGGATGAAAAATATTTCTCTTGGGCTCTTCCACGAGAAGGAAATCCACTTATACAACAATTTGCCTCTCTTGCTAAAGAGCTAAAGGTAGTAATACTTATCAGCTACTTTGAAAAAGCAGATGAGGGTTATTTCAACTCACTTGTTGTGGCTGATGCAGATGGTTCAGTCCTTGATAACTATCGAAAAACACATATACCTGATGGTCCAGGGTATGAAGAGAAATTCTATTTTAAACCTGGCAATACAGGCTTTAAAGTCTACGATACTGCATTTGGAAAAATTGGCGTTGGGATCTGCTGGGATCAGTGGTTTTGTGAAACTGCAAGAGCTCTTGCACTGATGGGTGCAGAGATCCTCTTTTATCCTACAGCTATTGGAAGTGAACCAGAGATTGGTCTTGACTCAAAAGATCACTGGCAACGTGTACAGATGGGACATGCAGCGACAAATACTGTTCCTGTAGTTGTTGCTAATCGCTATGGAGAGGAGAGAGGAGAGAGTTGTTCTTTAACTTTTTATGGTTCCTCTTTTATCACAGACTACACAGGTAAAAAAATTGCTGAAGCCTCTCGCGATACAGAAGAGATCCTCTACGCTCAATATGATTTAGCAGAGCATACTAAGCAGCGAGAATACTGGGGACTTTTACGAGATCGACAAGTACACGCTTATAATGCAATTTGCCAGTCAATATAAAAAAATACTCTCACGAAAGAAGATCTTTTAAGATCTTCTTCCCTTTTTTAATTTGTAAAGCGATAATGTCCAACTCCTCATTTAACTCTTTTTTTTTCAACTTCTCTTTTGTCTCTTTGAGTTCATTTTTTATCTTTTTTCTTTTTGTACGTAACTTTTTGAGTAAACTTTTTACAGCTTTCTTTTTTGTTTTTTTCTCAAAATCCTCAAGGTTTAAATACTCTTTTACATTTTGTATAAACTTATTTGGTCCCATTGTTACTCTCCTTTTGTACCTTTAAAAGTTCAGCAATATCATCTTCATTGACAATGATCTCATTCTCTATTTTAGAACTATCTCCTGTTTTTGGCAAGAACAAGATCTCAGACATAGTGATGAGATTTTTACAAATATTATAGGCATAAGTACTATCATTCATAAGTGAAGTTGCCATCTCATTTGAGATAAGATGATTTCTAATAAGCTCATCTAAAACTCCATTTGCTAAAAGATCGTTTTGTTGGGCATGGATCCTCGCTTTAGAGAGAAGTGTGATAATAGTCTCCTCCTCTGGTGTACTTGCTATAGTATTTACATCACGCAAAAGTTGTACAATATTTTTGCGTATAGTGTTATACTCTTTTTGTATATACGTATTTTTATGATGCTTGTAGCGTTTGAGGTTTTTTTGCAGATGTTTCATATCTTTGATCGTCTCTACTAAAGCACGATTTGCAACTTTAAGTTTATAGAGTTCTTCTATGTTTTTTTCACTAAAACTTCCCTGCGCTTTTGTTGCAAAATCAAGAATCTCTCCATAAATTCCCTTCACCTCTAAAGTATAGATCGTATCAATATCAAAATTTTTGTTGCTATACTCTTTTTGAAGCACTTCATCGAGTGAGTTAGCAGAGTTTACACTCTTTGGCGAGACTCCTAAACCTTGAGATAAGATCTCAAAAATACGCTGATAGAGTGCGAAACTCTCTTGGTAGAGTGCACTCATAGCTGTTGTTGGAAACTCTAAAACAGATTCATTTAAAAAACTTGCTTTTAATGGCTTTAACTCCTCTACACCCTGTGCTTCTTCTTTTATATAGGTTTGTAGGTAACGTACAAGATGATCTATAAAGGGGATCATAACGACAATACCAATAAGGTTAAAAATAGTATGAAAAAGTGCCAACTTGAGTGTATAGTCATCATTTGCTATCCCTACAAAAGAAGCGATATACTCTACACTTATTATGAGCTGATGGATCAAAAATAGAGCGATGAGTCCAGTTACGAGATTAAAAATAAGATGTGCACCCGCTAACCTTTTCCCATCTACATTAGAACTCATTGCTCCTAAGATCGCTGTAATTGTAGTCCCCACATTCGCACCTATAGCTAAAGCCAAAGCATTTTCATAAGAGATCTGCTGTGCAGAGAGTGCTGTGATAATAAGCACTAAAGTAGCATGAGAAGATTGCATAATAACAGTCGCTACAATTCCTATAGCAGCAAAAATAAAAAGCCCTTTGATACCCTCTATACTCAGTGAAGCAAGATCTATCGTATCACGAAAAGCTTCAAAGCCCTCTTTCATATAATGGATACCTAAAAATAAAAAGCCCAAGCCTGCTAATATATACCCTATCCCTTTAAGAGCATGTCTCTTTTGCAAAATAAAAACAATACCAAATACCAACATCGGCATCGCATACGATGCAATATTTACCTTAAGCCCCAAACCTGCAACAAGCCATGCCCCTGTTGTCGTTCCAAGATTTGCTCCAAAGATGATCCCGATACCTTGCGTTAAACTGATAAGCCCAGCACCCAAAAATGAGATACTCAGTACTGAGACTAGAGAGCTTGATTGCATAATAGAAGTTGTTATAACCCCAAAACTTAAACTCTTATAGAGATTATCAGTACTTTTTTGCAAAACTGTTTCTAGTATTCCCCCAGAAAACTTTTTAAACCCCTCCTCTAAAAATAGCATCCCAAAAAGAAAAATAGCTATCCCTGCTGCTATATCTTTAAAGTTGGGGCTGATCCAAAATCCGTAGGAGAGTACTCCTAAGATCAGAGGAAGTAAAATATTCTTTATCACCGACAAAAACCTTTTTTTTCAATAATAGTAGCACATTTTTATTCTTACTTGGAACTATAATTGCTATACTTATGCAATTACGTTACGATCAAAGAGAGGTAGGCTTTATGAATATTGTTCTGCAAAACAATCTTATTTTGATCACTACAGGCTTTGATGCCCTTAATACAGAGTGGATGCAAAGGTTCTTATACCACCATACACGTGGAATGCTCTTTTTGCCTCAAGCGGTTCTTGTATTTAGAAATGACAAACTCGAAGATATACGCAATGAGTTTCTTCGTGAATTAAGTCAGTTTCATGCAAAAAAGCATGACTTTGATCATGAGTTCTTTTTGCGTTCCATGTTACGGTATGAGAATCAACCTATCAAAATTGAACTTGACCAAATGGAAGAGCCTGAAACGATCAAGGTAAATCTTTATGCGTACAATAAAGACACAGTTCTTATCACCTTAGAAAAACCAAACTCATGGGTTACAAACTATATGCGTTCGCAACTTGAGATCTATGTTGAAAAAGGCACTGATATCTCGTTGGTTGTCGATGTTTCAGACTATAGAGCAAAAGAGAGACTAGAGCGTGCTTTAAATAAACGCCATATTCTTCACTACAATATAGAATATACCTTTGATAACCGTTTTATAAGTACCCTCTATGCAGATTTTGCCAGTTACACCTTTGGAGATCTGTGTAAACAGCATAAAGAAGATGAGAATCTACATTTTTATACTATTTTGGAGTGTCCTATTGGAGCGAGTCAAGATGCGCTCAAAAAAAGCTATAAAAAGCTTTCTAAAGTATATCATCCTGATAAAATCATTCATGAAGAGCCTCATATGGTACAACACTATACACAAAAGTTCCAGCTTCTTCAAGAAGCTTATACTGCACTCAAGGTTGTCTCTTAAAGTGATCTCTCAAAAAGTGTCTTTTCTTCTTTTTCATTGCGGGAACTACTCTTTAATAAGATCTCAAAATCATCTACAACAAAAAGGGCAAGTTGTTTCCCTTTGAGTTGCTTTAACTCTTTACTAAAGCCACGTTTAGCAAATATAAGAACCTGCTCAGGTTCTACAGAGAGCTTTTCACACTTTTCATAAAGTTTATTGAGCTCATTTTTACTCACTTTATGATTGCTCCATTTACACTCCCCTACATATATCTTTCCCTTATCTGTAATGGTAAAAATATCTATCTCTATCTTTGCATCCCAATAACTTCCAGAACTCTCTATTCTTGTGTCCTGAAGATAATAGTTAAGCATAATCTCTGAGAGTTCTTCAAATATTAAACTTGTATAGATATTTCGTCTTTGCTCAAAACGTTTAAAGAACTTATCATATTTTTTTTCTTTGATCTCATTTCTATGGGGATAGATAAAATAGAACCAAAAACGCAAAAATGGATAAGTAAAGAGTGCTTTATGGGAGATTCTACGTCGAGCTTCCTCACGTGAAGGCTTTTCATGTGCAGGACGCTGTGGTTTCTCTTCTCTGGAGTACTCTAATTGAATTAAACCCTTTTCTTGTAAAAAATTAAGTGCCACTCCACCATTTTTGTTATTTAAACCTGCTCGATTAAAAGCAGAAAACATACGTCGATCGCCTACTGCTAAAGCTGCTAAAAGACGCTGATTGTTTGGATCAAAAAGTGTAAGTTGCTCTATTTTGTAGTGAAGTGTTTCAAAATTTTCTAAAAGGAGTTGTTCTATAAGTTCATCAAGAGGCGTATTTGTATCAACTCTCCATCCTAAACCCCCAAATACAGAAAAATATTCTACTTGGGTCTCCATATCTTGTGGAGCATTTCTAAAATAAAAAGAGCGAAACTGATCTATTAACATTTTATCCCATTACTCATAAAAAGATTGTAGCATAAATTAGAGTTCTTACAAAAGTCTATTAAATGATATTTTTAAAATTAGAGTTTAGCTAGTTTTAGCTATAATTGCACCATACTATCACCAAACTTTTGAAGGATACCATTTTGCTTGAAAATATGAATGAAAAGTGTGCTGTAGTTGGAATTTTTGGACACGAAGAGGCTTCAAAGCTAGCATACTTTTCTCTCCATGCACTCCAACATAGAGGTCAAGAAGCAGCGGGGATCAGCTCTTCAGATGGAGAAAAACTCCACACAATCAAAGATCGCGGTCTTGTTATGCGCGTCTTTAACGAAAAAAAGCTCTCTACATTAAGTGGAAACAGTGCTATTGGGCATACTCGCTATTCAACAGCAGGAAACGACTCTATCTTAGATGCTCAGCCTGTTTTTGCGCGTTATGACTTAGGGGAGATGGCTATTGTACACAATGGAAACCTCACTAATGCAGCAGAAGTTCGTAATAAACTTATTGAAAAAGGTGCTATTTTTCAAACTTTTATGGATACAGAAAACCTTATTCATTTGATTGCAAAAAGTGAAAAAAGACAACTCTTAGATAGAATTATTGATGCTGTTGGAAGAATTGAGGGAGCATTTTCTCTTGTATTTTTAAGTAGATCAAAAATGTTTGCAATGCGAGATCGTCATGGTTTTCGCCCTCTTAGTTTAGGGCGTATTCCAAATGGTGGTTACGTTGTAGCAAGTGAAACATGTGCTTTTGATTTGATAGGTGCTGAGTTTATTCGCGATGTAGAGCCTGGTGAGTTACTTATTTTTGAAGAGGGAAAAGCACCAAAATCTATTAAAGTCTTTGAGCCACAACCAAAACGCTGTATTTTTGAATACGTTTATTTTGCTCGTCCTGATTCACAAGTTTTTGGACAAAATGTGTACCAAATGCGTAAAAATATGGGGCAAGAACTAGCACGTATTCAACCTATTGAAGCTGATCTTGTTATTCCTGTACCCGATGGTGGTGTACCTGCGGCTATTGGCTATTCCCAAGAGAGTAGTATTCCTTACGAGATGGGTATCATGAGAAACCACTACATTGGACGTACATTTATCGAGCCAACGCAAGAGATGCGTGATCTTAAAGTGAAGATGAAACTCTCTCCTATGACGGAGATCATTAAAGGCAAACGCGTAATCGTGATCGATGATTCTATTGTACGTGGAACAACATCAAGACGTATTGTAAAGATGCTAAAAGAAGCAGGAGCAAGTGAAGTTCACATGCGTATCTCCTCTCCACCAACAACAGATCCATGTTTTTACGGAGTTGATACCCCAAACAAAGAGAAACTTATCGCTGCAAATATGAGTGTAGAAGAGATCTGTGAATTTATAGAAGCAGATTCTTTAGCATATCTTGATGAGGCATCACTTCTACGTAGTGTAAATGCTACTGAGGACAACTACTGTACAGCTTGTTTCACTGGTAACTATATCATTTAAGGTTGGTTTTGAAACAAGTATATACATTTGGAAAGTATCTTCAAAAGAAGTTTGGCGTAAAGGTTTATAAAGTTGGGATCAATATCTCAGGCTTTACCTGCCCAAATATAGATGGTACTGTAGCAAAAGGGGGATGTACCTTTTGCGAAAATGATTCTTTCTCAGCAAGTACAGGTGAAACAAAAGAGCTCAAAGGCTTTCACCTCAACCTTGCATCAAAAGAGAACCCCTTCTTAGATAAACAGCTATTACAGCTTGAACAACAATTTGATGCTATCTCAAAAAGACAACAAAAAGAGTACGGTGCAAAAAAATTTCTTGTTTATTTTCAATCTTTTACAAATACTTATGCCCCTTTTGAAACACTCAAAGCCCTTTATGAAAAAGCCTTAAGCTTTGAAAATGTTGTAGGTTTAAGCATTGGAACACGTTCTGATAGTATTACTGATGAAACACTTGATTATTTAGCCCAACTCGCAAAAGACAAAGAGATCTGGGTTGAGTTTGGGATCCAGTCAGTCTTTGATATTACCCTGCAAAGGATTAACCGCGGACATGATAGTGCCAATGTAAAAGAGTGGATTCTCAAAGCAAAAAAGAAAGGTTTACATGTTTGTGGACATCTCATTTTCGGACTTCCTCAAGAAGATAAAGAGATGATGCTTGAGACAACACGACAGGCTTATTCTTGGGGAATTGATTCAGTCAAATACCATCCTCTTTATGTTGTAAAAAGAACAGCTTTAGCAAATGAATATATGCGAGGAGAATTTACTCCCATAGATGAAGAGAGCTATTTAGAGGTACTTTTAGAAGCGATACGTATAAAACCTGAATCGATCTCTATTCAACGTATTACAGCGGGAATAGATGATGATACACTCTTAGCACCCAAATGGTGTCGTAGTAAAAATACTCAAGTAAGAAATATCAATAAAGCACTTAAAACACTTGGTATGAAGTACTAAAAAACCTCTATTTAGCGACCATAAACTTTTGTAAACTCTGCAACGTTTTTAAAATAGGGAGGGTAATCAAAATAGACACGAAACTGTTTTGCTTCTCCAGGTTTTAGGTCTTTGGCAACCACAAACTTTTTGACTATGATCTGCGGCTTTTTATAAAGAACATTTGCCCCTTGACCAAAAAAATCTTTTATTCCACTTGGTGTAAAAAAAGATGTTGAACCAACTCTACCAGTTACATGACCTTGGTTGACCAACTTTACTTCAAAAGTAACTTCTCCAACGCTATAATCTCCATCATTTTTAACAAAACCGCTATAAACAATCTTTTCAAGGCTAAGTAATCTTTTATTTTCTACCTTGTATGTTGAAACTTTTTTGGTGTATTTATCAACTGCTAAAAATAAAAAAACTGCAATGACTATCACCACCAGTACAACTGAGATAGACATACTTATTCTTAACTTTTTATCTTTTTGTATGAGTGATGCGTAGATACCGCCCACAAGCATTAAAACCATAAGAATAAGTACAAGAATGTGCCAGATATTTATTGCCCCTATTGACATGATGCCTCCACAGATATATTATAGTCCCCGCTATAAACAAAAGGCTCTATAATGATTTTAAATTCTAAAAGATACTCTTTAGGTATATCATATTCAATAATCGTACTTTTTTGAAATGGCTTTAATGAGAGTATGAGATCTTTATACTTATTGCCACTTACTTTAAAAGCTGATGCAGTTATATCACAATGGGAAAAATCTTTTTTAGAGCTATTTTTCAAAACCCCTTTGACAACTACCGCTTGTGTAAACTCTAACTTTTTATGCTCTACATCTGTAATATCATGTGCAAAAAGATATTTATGTATTTGTATATATCCTACAACTGGACCTGCGAGTAAAGTACTAAAAGCTAAAGTGATAAAGATAGTAGCAAGAAATATTTTGTTTCGAAGTACTATTCCAAGAATAATAAACAGAATAAATAAGATAAAAACAGCTCCAAAGAGGAGATAATCGTAAAGTACAAGACTATCTATAAAGGAGCTGATATGAGGATGCATTAAGACTCTCTTGCGTTTTTCTCTTCTATTCCACTCATATTAAAACGACGTGCAAGTTCTTGTTTGATTCGATCTGGAGAAATATTTTTTGATGCTAGTGCTACAAGCATGTGATATGTAAGATCTGCAGCTTCATAGATCATTTCCCCCTCATCATTATCTTTATACGCAAAACTAAACTCTCCCGCTTCTTCAACAACTTTTTTTAAGATCGTGTTATCCCCTTTTGAGAGAAGTTTTGCTGTCCATGAGCTTGATGGGTCTGCATTTTTTCTCTCTTGAATTGTATGGTAAAGAGTATCTATAACACCATAAAGAGCCTCAGAGCTTACTTTTGCATCTGAGATAACTTTACCCGATTCTAGCTCCGTAAAAAAGCATGATGGACGACCCGTATGACACGCTACACCCTTTTGTGTTACTTTGATCAAAAGTGTATCGTTATCGCAATCAAGTAAAAAAGTATGAATAGCTTGCGTATGCCCACTGCTTTCCCCTTTTTTCCAGATGCGTTGTTTTGATCGTGAAAAGTAATGCGCTTCTTTTGTTTGTAAAGAGAGTTGGAGTGCTTCTTGATCCATATAAGCCATCATAAGCACTTCATTGTTTTTCTGGTCTTGAACGATTACTGGCAAAAAATTATCTATCTTTTGCCAATCTATTTTTTCTAGTATCTCTTGCATAACTAGTTTTGTGTAGAGATCTTTCTCTGTGGGTCTTTCATATCAACCCAAATATTTGGAGTAGCTCCACCAGGTGTTAAGAAGATCTTCGCATCTTTATTTACTTCAAGTGCTTCATTAAATTTACTTTGCACTTTCATCTGCTCTAACTCTAAAAGTTTTTGCGTAAGAGATTTTGCTATTAACTGATTTGCTTTTGCTTTTGCTTCTGCTTCAATTGTTACAGCATCTGCAACCCCTTGAGCCTCAATTCTTGCTTTTTCAGCTACACCTCTTGCTTCAGCTGCACGTCTTAGTGCTTCTTGTTCTGCACGCTGAACCTCTTGTTCTGCACGTTGTACTTGTTGTTTTGCGATCTGTACTTGTTCTATTTGCTCTTTTACTTTTGTTGGAAGCACTATTTCACGTAGCTGAATTGATTGAAGGTCTACTGGTCTATTCTCTAAAGACTCTACTTTTGCACGGATCCCTTTATCGATCTCTGCTGCAATTGCATTACGCATTTGAGGGAGAGACTCTGCATCATACTTCCCTACAACATTACGTACAATATCTCTTACAACTGGATTGATAATCTTCTCTTCCCAACTAAAGCCCCAGTTAGAGATAGTTTGCGCTGCAAAGCGTGCATCGAGTCTATACTGAACTGTTAGCTCAATAGAGACTGGAAGACCACGTTTGTCAAGAACTGTAACAGCAGGTTTTGCCATAACACCCTCTGCTGCACCACCACCTGCTTCAATACGTGATACATAATTTACAATACGCACTTTTGTATCTACTACATATACTTTTTGAATCATAGGAATAAGGAAATGAAGTCCTGGTAAGAGAGCCTGATCAGAATACTTTCCGTTTGTACTTAAGATCCCTCTCTCACCCTCTTGAATAATAGTAAAAGGTTTTGCAATAATAAACATTACCACTACTACAATTAGAAAATAAACTATTGCAGCTTTTCCTCCACCAAAATTAAAGTCCATTTTTGGCATTTGTGGAATATTCCCACCACCATTTGAGCCACTCGATTTTTTAGAATCGTTGTTCTCACTTTTCTTTTTATTAAAATAATCATTCATATCTGATGCCATAATAATATTGTCCTTCATATATTTTCCCTTTTATGTTTTCGTTTTATACGTATGTTAAGTAGTGTTCGTACTCTTTGTTGCGACCAAATACAATATCAAAATAGCCACTTTGTAACTTTTCTGTCATCTCTCCACGTGCACCACATCCAATTTGGCGCGCATCAACGATACGTACCGGTGTGATCTCTGCTGCTGTTCCTGTTAAGAAAGCCTCATCTGCAATATAGATCTCTTCACGTGTAATACGACGACGCTCTACTGTGATCCCCATATTTTGAGCCATCTCTATAACAGTTTTTTGTGTAATTGACTCTAGCGCATTATCACTTGGTGGAGTAATCAGTTTTCCATCACGAACCATAAAAAAGCTTGCTCCGCTTGCTTCTGCTACATACCCTTGATCATCAAGTAAGAGTGCTTCATCATACCCACAATCTATCGCTTCATATTTTGCCATTTGAGAGTTAAGGTAGTTCCCTACTGCTTTTGCTTTTCCCATATTTGAAGTATTTCCCGGACGTGTCATAGAAGCTATTTTTAGTTTGATACCTTTTTTAAGTCCTTCCTCACCAAGGTATGCACCCCATTCCCATGCAGCTAAAACAGTTTCAACTGGAGCTTCTTTATGATACACTCCCATTACACCATAACCCAAAAAAGCAAAAGGACGAATATATACATTATCTCCACTAAACTCATTTTTTTGTATAAGTTCTATCTGTGCTTGGTTCATCTCCTCAACGCTGTAAGGGATCTCAAAAAGGTTCATCTTTGCAGATTCTTTTAATCGTTTTGTATGTTCATTTAAACGAAAAATAGCATAACCTTTTTCAGTTTTATAAGCTTTTGTACCTTCAATAACCCCGTTTCCATAATGCAATGTATGTGATAAAACATGTGTTTGTGCATCTTCCCATGCTTTAAACTCTCCATTCATCCAAATATATTTGGCTGTATTCATTAACTCTCTCCAATGATAGTAAGTGCGTTTGTAAAATTGTTGCATTTTATCTTATTTGCTATTTATTCTCAATAAATTTGCCTAATATTAGGAAAAAGAGCAAATTGCTTATTTTTTAATCATCAATTAAAGCTAACAATTTTGTAATTCAGGTATAATACATTCAATATTTACTCAGGAGATGATAATAATGGGCAAATTTGTTAATAGTGTAGAAGAGTTTTTTACTTTTTGTGAAGAAAATGATGTTCAATTTGTAGACTTTCGCTTTACAGATATAAAAGGTGCATGGCACCATTTAACATACAGAATGAGTGCAGTTAACGCTGAAAACTTAGAAAATGGTCTTCCATTTGATGGTTCTTCAATCGAAGCATGGCAACCAATCAATAGATCAGATATGCTTTTAAAACCAGATGTTCCAACAGCATTCTTAGATCCATTTACTGCTGATCCAACTATCATTGTATTTTGTGATGTATATGATATCTATAAAGGTCAAATGTATGAAAAATGTCCACGTTCAATCGCGAAACGTGCACTACAACATGCCGATGAATTAGGTATAGCTGATGCTGCATACTTTGGACCTGAAAATGAATTCTTTATCTTCGATGATGTGAAATTTGTTGATAATATCAATGAAGCAGGTTACTCTGTAGATACTGAAGAGGGTGAGTGGAACTCAAACACTACTTACGAAGATATGTACAACACTGCACATCGTCCTGGTACAAAAGGTGGTTACTTCCCATGTCAACCAACTGACTCTATGGTAGATCTTCGTGCAGAGATGATGCAAGTTCTAGAACAAGTTGGTTTAGAAGTTGTTCTTGGTCACCACGAAGTTGCTCAAGGTCAAGGTGAAATCGGTATCGTTTTCTCTGACATCATCGGTGCAGCAGATAATGTACAAAAATATAAGTATGTTGTAAAAATGGTAGCACACCTCAATGGTAAAACTGCTACATTTATGCCTAAACCACTTTATGGTGACAATGGAAATGGTATGCATACACACCAATCTCTATGGAAAGATGGTAAAAACCTTTTCTATAAAGAGGGTGAATATGGTAACCTTTCTGAAATGGCTGTAAACTATATCGGTGGAATTATGAAGCATGCAAAAGCAGTAGCTGCATTTACAAATGCTTCAACAAACTCTTATAAGCGTCTTATTCCAGGTTTCGAGGCTCCAAGTATTTTAACGTACTCTTCTCAAAACCGTTCAGCTTCTTGTCGTATTCCATACGGTGCAGGTGAAAAAGCTACTCGTATTGAGATGCGTTTCCCAGATAGTACTGCTTGTCCATACCTTGCATTTGCTGCAATGATGATGGCTGGTTTAGATGGTATCAAAAACAAAGATGTTCCTGTTGGTCCAATGGATGAAGATCTTTTCGAACTCTCTTTAGATGAGATTCGTGAAAAAGGTATTCCACAAATGCCACACACTTTACGTGAAGCACTTGAAGCACTTATCGCAGATAACGCTTTCTTAAAACCTGTATTCTCTGCAGACTTTATTGAAACATACCAACACTACCAATTCGAGCGCCAAGTATGGCCAGATGAGGGTCGTCCAACTGCTTACGAGTTTAAAACTACGTACCAGTGCTAGAGACTTCTCTCTAGCTTTTGAGAAGAAGAGAGTTCTTCTTCTCTCTTTTAAAACTTCGCAAATGTATCACCTGTCACACCGTTAAACCAATCTACAATTCCTTCACCTGCTATATCATTATAGTATTTACCATTTTCATAAGAGACCTCTTCTTCTATTACCATTGCACCCTTTTTATCAAAAGAGAACTTTTTATTGATACTAATACCAAGTTTATTGGGGTCTATTTGAACCATAGAGAAACATCCAGCAGAGAAATGTCCTAGATCTAGATCTTTAGCTTTTAAAATACGCTCACTAATCATATACCCAGCCTCTTTTCCTAAATTATAAGCTGTTTGTGCTGCAGCAGGAACTCCACCTTTTCTTTTAGGGTTTTGAGCATAATAACCTTTTGTAAAGACTGCACTATCACCCACAACATAAATAGAACTATCACTCACACTATAGAGTTTTCGATCTGCTAAAAGAGCGCCTCCCCAATGGTTTGTTTTCAGAGCTGCTCTTTTAATAAGTCCACTTGCTTTTTGCAGAGGAATAAGATTGAGTATACTGTAAGATCTTTTCTCTTTATAGTAGTCAAGATCCTCATTTAGCTCTTTATAATAGATCTCTTTTTTATCAAAGTCTACATCTATAAGATTAAAACCACTCACATATTCGATGATCCCCTCATAGAGATCATTAAAAGTTTGCATAAAAGCACTTGCTTTAGCTTGTGGGGCTAATGCACTATCAAGAATAACAACTTTTGCCTTGCCTACAAGATTATTTCTTTTGATCCAATCAGCTATCATACACGCACGTTCATAAGGGGCAGGGGCACAACGCACTAGCGATTTATATTGTATGCTCTTTTGCATATTTTGGTAAAGATTTGTACGCTGAGGAATAATTACTATCTCCCCCTCTCCACCATTTTGCTTAAACTCCTCAAGTTGTGCTAAAAGATTTGCATGTTCTACCCCACCATCACTGATAAGTCCTCCCGGTGCTTCAACTTTTGCACGTCGAATTTTCATCTCATCCCAATGGGGAAACTCTTTTTTATAGTCATACTCTATTCCAGGGGCTAAGACTAAATAATCGTAACGTAGTTCCTCTTGTGTACATACTACTACTTTTTCTTCTCTATTAATATCTAATACTTCTGTATGGATAAGCTCTATATTATATTTGCGTTGTAGATCAAAATAATAAAATATAAAATTTTCTTTTCTAAACTCTTTTGATCCACTCAGTAGTGTATTACTCATGGGACATGCGAAATAGTGTGAGTTTTTCTCTATCAGAATGATCTCTATTTGGTCTTTGGGATCATTTTGTTTTATTGCTGTTGCTGTATTTATACCAGCAAAACCACCACCAACTATAACAACACGTGGTTTTTTATCTGTTTTGCGTATTTTTTTATTAGTACTTGGCATTGAAGCTGTTGTAGAACATCCATTTACTACAGCACCTAATGTTGCTAATCCTGAGAGTTGTAAAAAGTCTCTTCTTTGCATAGTTTTCCTTTATAATTTAATATTATGATAATCATTAGTTTTACTAAACTTTGTAAGTTTACACCTATCGCTGTTAGAAATAACTTAAAAGATAACAGTGCTTCCTCTACGAACCCATCTCCTAAACAAAAGTTTGCTATAATTCCGCCACTGATAGTTCTGTAAGAGTGTTACTATCAAAATTTCAAGTAAAAGGATTCATAATGAATCATATAAATTCAGGGAAATACCGTCCCTATCCAAAAATAGATTTGCCAAAAAGAACATGGCCAGATAATGCAATACAAAAAGCACCAAAATGGTGTAGTGTCGATCTTCGTGATGGAAATCAAGCACTTGTCAATCCTATGAATATGCATAAAAAACTTGAACTTTATACACTCTTACTCAAACTTGGATTTAAAGAGATCGAAGTGGGCTTTCCCTCTGCTTCAAAAGTGGAATTTGACTTTTTACGTCGCTTGGTAGATGATAAGCTTATCCCTGATGATGTAACAGTTCAGGTTTTAGTGCAAGCAAGAGAGCACTTAATTGAGCGTACATTTGAAGCACTCAAAGGGGTAAAAAAAGCGACTATACATCTTTATAACTCAACATCAACTGCACAAAGAAAGATCGTTTTTGCAAAAGAGCAAGATGAGATCATTAATCTTGCTTTAGAGGGGGTTGACCTTGTCAAAAAATATGAAGCGCAACACGATGGAGAGATCTTTTTAGAGTACTCACCTGAGAGTTTTACGGGAACAGAATTAGAGTTTGCGGCACGTATATGTAATGCAGTAACACAAAGATGGGGTATCTCAAAAGAGCGACCAGTTATCATCAATCTTCCTGCAACAGTGGAGATGGCTACACCAAATATTTATGCAGATCAGATTGAGTGGATGTCACGCCATTTAGATAATCGTGAACATGTACTTATCTCTACTCATACACATAACGATCGAGGAACTTCGGTCGCAGCTACAGAACTTGCTCTTTTAGCAGGAGCGGATCGTGTTGAGGGAACACTTTTAAGTAATGGAGAGCGTACAGGAAATGTAGATATTATTACCCTTGCGCTTAATATGTATACGCAAGGTGTAGATCCAGAGCTTGATTTTTCTAACGTTGATGAAGTTTTGGAGATAGTAGAGCGATGTACAGAGATAGATACCCATTGTCGTCATCCTTATGTAGGTGATTTGGTTTATACCGCATTTTCAGGTTCTCACCAAGATGCTATCAATAAAGGGCTTGCTTACCAAAAGAAAAAAGGCGATCTTTTCTGGGAAGTCCCTTATTTGCCAATAGACCCTGCTGATGTTGGACGAACGTATGAGAGTATTATTCGTATCAATTCACAATCTGGTAAAGGTGGTGTAGCTTATATTTTAGAGAAAAACTACGGTTTCTCTCTTCCTAAAGCGATGCATCCTGAGATTGGTCGTATAGTACAGATCCTCTCTGATGAAAAGGGTCGTGAGCTTGATCCTCAAGAGATTTATGATGTATTTCAAGAGAGTTATTTTAAACTCAAAGAGCATATAACACTGGTAGACTTTGATGTTTCCACTGAAAATAAAATGGCTACATGTACCTTAAAGTATCTCTATAAAGGCAAAGAGATAATCGCCTCAGGAAAAGGTAATGGACCTATAGATGCGTGTAAAGACGCACTGATGAAAGATTATGCGTATGAGTTTACTATTAACTCTTATTCAGAACATTCATGTGGTGATAAAAGTTCGGCTGATGCTGTAGCATATATTCAGGTTCAAAGTGATGAAGTTCCTACATGTTTTGGAGTGGGAAGAGACTCTAACATAGCCACTGCATCGGTAAAAGCACTGTTTTCAGCACTCAATCGCGCATTTGAAAAATAAAAGATGCTGGGATTTTTCCCCCAATATCTTTTAAAATAAAAGTTGTTCTTGTGGGTCTTTAGTTACTTCACGTCTTGGTGGTTTAGAGATATCTGAGAAAAACTCTTTTTCCCCATCTACTACTACCTCTACTATCCCCTCAGGCTTTGTAAACTTTCTTTGAATTTCAGGATATACTTCAAGTACACGCTTATAAAACTTTGAAAAAGCAGGTCCAGCAACCCTTCCTCCCGTTTCTCTTTTATACATAGGAGTGTTATTATCATTTCCAAACCACACCACAGTTTGTATCGTAGGGGAAAACCCTGCAAACCATCCATCGACATTACTATTTGTAGTTCCTGTTTTTCCTGCGAGTTCAATCCCCTTTGCACGTGCTTTCCTTCCTGTACCACGCTCTACAACATCTTTTAAAATAGTAGTCATAATATAAGCCTGTGTAGCTTGTGAGACAACTTTACTCACTATTTCAGATCTAAAGATCTCTTCTGAATTTCTTTCAATACTTTTTATAAGATTTGGTTCTACCTGCATTCCATTATTTGCAAAAGAGGTGTAATATTTTGCAAGTTCCAATGGAGAAAGAGCAATAGTACCAAGTGATATAGAAAGGTTTCTAGGTAAATTTTCGATCCCAAATCTATCAAGCTCTCGTAAAAGTGTCCCTAAACCTATCTCGTTTACAAGATTGATTGTTGCAAGATTTCTTGAGTGAACAAGTGCCTCACGAATACTGATAAGACCTTTATAATCTTTTTCGTAGTTCTTTGGTTGCCATTTCATCTCCTCCCCATCTTTTTCATAAGTGTAGGTTCTAGAGATATCAGGGATCTTTGTTGCCCCAGAATAACCAAGATCTAAAGCAACTTGATAGATAAAAGGTTTAAATGCTGAACCTGGTAAACGTTTACTCTGTGTGGCACGGTTAAAAGAGCTTTTTTCATAATCAACACTTCCCACTAAAGCAAGTATATCTCCATTTTTTGCATCTATACTTACTAAAGCTCCATTGAGATGCGAGCTATTTATATCTGAAAGTTCAAATTTAGGATCCCATTTTTGACGTTTAAGCTCTTGTTCTTTATATTTTTCTATCCGCTTAAGAGAAGACTCATACGCATAAAGAAGAGACTCTTTTGCTGCTTCTTGAAGCTTGAGATCCACAGTTGTATAGATCTTATATCCGCCTGTTTCAAAGTCGTTATATCCCAGATCATACATAACACGACGCACCTCATCTACGATAAAAGGTGCTTGATTTTGTGTTAAGGTATCATCATACACTTTTGGGTTTTCCGCCAAAGAACTTTGCAGTGTTGCATCATCGATCCAACCTAAGGTGTGCATACGACTTAGTACTCTGTTGGCTCGTCCCATAGAGATCTCATAGTTTCTTGTTGGTGCATACGAGCTTGGTGCTTTTGGGAGTCCGACTAAAATAGCGATCTCTTTGAGGGTGAGTTCTGAAAGTTCTTTTCTAAAATACCCCTCTGCTGCAGTTTTGATCCCATAGTACCCATGTCCAAAATAGATCTCATTAAAATAGCGTTCTAAGATCTGCTCTTTTGAGAGCTTTCTCTCGAGTTTAAGAGCAAAAATTGCCTCTTTTATCTTTCTTGAGAGCTTTTTTTCCCTCGTTAAGAGAACATTTTTGACTAACTGCTGTGTAATAGTACTTGCACCCTCTACCGCTCGACCTGCCTTAATAACTTTTATAGCAGCACGAAAAATAGCATCTATATTGATCCCAGGGTGTTCAAAAAAAGCGGTATCTTCAATGGCAACTAAAGCTTCTACTGCACGGGGTGGTATCTCACTAAAAGATGCGTAATAGCGGTGTTTTTCCCCAAAAAGATTTGCTATTTTATTGCCATCTCTATCATAGATGCGTGTTGTCTGCTGTGGTTTATACTCCACTAAGGGTGTAATATCATAGCTATATACACTTAGATAATAAGCTAAAACTGCTAAAGGGGATAAAAATCCTAGTAAAACCAAGGAGATAAAAATTATTTTTATTGTACGTATCACTCTCTAAATTTCCTATGTGCAAAACTTGCTTCAATCAATGTTTGTGTGTAGTTTTCTTGAGGGCTTTGTATAATATTTTGCATTGTGCCATTTTCTATAATTTGTCCCTCTTTAAGTACTGCTATCTCTTTACATAATGCCTCTGCTGAAGCGATATCGTGAGTTACAAACAAGATCTTAAAGCCAAGTTGTTCTTGTAACTCTTGTAATAGTTTTATAATATGTTCCTTATTTTTTGGATCAAGAGCTGTTGTTGGTTCATCCAACATCAAAAGTTTTGGATCTCTTTCCAAAGCCATCGCTAGAACTACACGCTGTAACTGCCCTCCTGAAAGTTCAGGAGGATAAGCATCTAAAAACTCTTTTTTCAGTCCTACCTGTTCAAAAAGCTTTTCTATTTGTGATATTTTAACAAAAAACTGTTGTCTTATCTTTGTAAGTGGAGAAAGTGCTGTAAAAGGGTTTTGTGGAACAAAGCCTAAAGTCTCTCCTCTTTTTAAAGTAAACTCACTCTCTATCTCTATCTTATGCTGCATCTGCTTTGGAAGCATCCCTAACAATGCTTTGAGTGTAAGACTTTTTCCACTTCCACTCTGTCCCACAAGTGCCAAAGAGTGTTCAATCTCAAAACTAATATTGACAAGTTCTTTTTCTTCTAGCTTTATAACTAGCTCTTTAACTCTCATTTTTAGACTCCACGATAAGCTCTTTTAGCGTTGTACACAACTCTTTTAATTGCTCTTGAGTATAACCTACTCTTGCTATTAAGCGGATAATAGCTTCAGGCACAGTTGGCTGTCTTATAGCACCAACTAAAAAGCCACTCTCCTCCATCCTCTTTTTTATAGCCATCACCCTTTTATTGTCATTGATCACAATTGGGTATATTAAACTCTCACTCTCGATCTCCATCTCCTCAGATAATAAAGTTTTTATTTTTTGTATCTCTTCTTGAAGTTGCAGAGTATTTTGTTCAATATAACGTAGTGCATTATGGGCTAAGAGTGTATCAAAAAGGGAGAGTGAAGTTGCGTAGATCAAAGGCTTGGCACGGTTTAAAAGATACTCAATAATATGAGAAGATGCAAGAATATATGCCCCAAAGCTTCCATACGCTTTTCCAAGTGTTCCCATCTTTATATGGTTTGGCTTGATTGTTATATTATAAAGATCATACACTCCCATCAAATGGGGACCAACCACCCCACTGCTGTGGGCTTCATCAACAAGAAGTATTGCATTGTATCGATCACATAAAGAAAAAACCTCTGCATCAAGCAGATCTCCATCCATAGAGTAGATCCCTTCAACTGCAACAATAATACGTTTTTTCTCTTTATCGTGTTGCTTAAGACTCTCTTCGAGCTTTTGCATATTGTTATGTGTAAACATTACAACCTGCTTCTCTCCTATTTGTGAAGCTAAAACACCTGAAGCATGATACTTCTCATCCATGATCAAAATATCATCTCTACGAACTAAAGCTTCAATAAGAGCAATGTTTGCATTAAACCCACTGCCCATTACAACCCCATCTTCAAAACCATTAAGACGGCATAACTCCGCTTCAAAATCTTTATGGATCTGATGATATCCATTGACAAGCATCGAAGCTTTAGGACTATGTGCCTCATACTGTTGTAACTCATAAACAGTTTGTTTGTAGATCTCTTTATTGTGCGCAAGTGAGAGATAATCATTAGAAGCAAAATCTAAAAGCGTAGGATCAAGCACCTTTCGCTCTCTATAACGCCCTGCTCGCTTAAGTGCGCGCAACTCTTTTTCATATAGTTCCATTATGCTAATTCAACTCTGTTTCTTCCAAGCTCTTTTGCTTTATATAAAGCTTTGTCTGCACGTTTAAACAAACTCTCCTCACTCTCTGCATAGATATATTCTGAAACTCCAAAACTCATTGTAATAGGAACAACCTTTTGACTCTTTTGTATCTCTTCACGTAATTTTTCAGCAATCTTGAGAGCACCTTTAGCATCTACATGCAACAATAAAACAATAAACTCTTCACCACCTATACGGCAAAAAATATCATTTTCACGTAGATGAGATGCTATAAGTTTTGTATACTCTTTTAAAACTTCATCCCCTACACTATGTCCATACTCATCATTTACATCTTTGAAATGATCTATATCAAATACAATAAGAGAGAGTGTATTGTTATAACGCGAAGCACGTGCACACTCCTCTTCTATCTTTGTTTGAAAATATCTTCTGTTTCCTATCCCTGTAAGTGCATCGGTAATGGTTAAATGTTCTAGTTCTTGTTTATAATTTTCTTGTTGAGTAATATCAGACATAATGATAGCAAAATGTTCTTTCTCTGGCGATACTAAAGAGGCTGTAATTGAGAAATATCTCATATCTCCTCCAAGTTCGATCTTCACACAAGCTTTTTCTCCTGTATTTTGCATAAGATAATGCAACCAATGTTTGCCATCAACTTTTCTGCTCAAACACCCCTCTTCTTCTATAAAAAGTTCAGAGATACAGCGATGTTGTATTTGAAACTCTTTAAATGTAAAAAATTCCTTAAAATAGTGAAAAAAAGTTTTATTGACTTCTATCGTTTCAGAAGGGGAATTGATAATAATAATATTGCTTGATCTGTCTATAATATTACGATAATAGTCTTTATCTCTTGCTTTTGCAAAATATAAAAAGATACTAATAACTATCACTATCCCCATAAAAACAATAGCACTCAAAGCGATCCATTTAAACATATAAAAGTCAGTGCTAATAGTAGAGATATTAGAGAGCTTTTTACACATAATGTAGTAGCCAATGGTATCATTTCGAATATCTTTGAGAGGGTAGCTCACTAAGATCTTGCCATCTTCGACCTTATAGCCATCATGAAAATAGTTTTCTATCCCTTTATCTTGAAGATAGTTTTGCATATGTTTTGGAGCATCAAAATTTGCTATATAATAATCATCTATAAACATCCGTGTCATAGGATACTTTAGCTGTTTCGTATACTCTTTTTTTAGAAGCACTATTGAACATACATCTGATTTTGCAAGAGATTTACTAATAGAGTTAAAATGGGAAACTATCTCTATCATACCTACAAATTTTTTTGCTTGAAAGAGTGGTACTATTGCGCGAATAGAAAAGCTATGTCTTCCTGCACTTATAGAGGTTACAACCTGCTTTGTAGCTATAACATTTTGAAGATCTTGGCGAAGATTATAAAGATTTTCTTTTTGCTCATCACTCCAGCTTCTATAGAGTATCTCTCCTGTGCTGTCAAAAATCTGTACCCATATATTTTTGTAGAGTGTATGTTCACGAAACTGTGCGCTTAGTTCTTGAAAGTTATATCTCTCATTCTCTTTTGTAGCAACCTTATTGATAAGGTCTTTATCGTGTGCTAAAGATATGGCGATAGCCGCTGTTGACTTTTGCTTGACCTCTATCATCTGTGCAAGGCTTTCTTGCATATATTGTGCGCTCACTTTATAAGTTTGCGCTTCAAAAGTATCTTTTTTGAGTTTTAAGAAATCTATATATTCTAAAGAGGCATAACTGAGAATAGAAAACAGTAGCAATACAAGAGTATAAACTTTATAGTGTTGCATCACTCTTCTCTTTTATTTAAAAGCTTGTAGTATCTCCGTAGTAAGTCCCATTGCAGTACTCTCATATCCACGCACCTCTTTAATGTATGGTTTACAAAAACCTTCCACCATACATGCTCCAGCTTTTCCTCGCCACTCATCACTTTGTAGATAACGCTCTACATCTTCCTTATCAAAATCGTCAAAAAGATACTTTGTTGAAGAGATATCTATCAGTTTGAGATCTTTAGAGTGATAGATCATGCAGGTGATAATAGATGTAACATTTCCACTTTGTGTATAGAGTATATTACGCGCATCATCCTTGCATTTAGCTTTACGAAGTATTATATTTTTTGATGTAACAACTGTATCGGCCACTAAAAGGGGATAATCTTCATATCCAAAAGCTTTGAGGTTTGTTTCATATTTACCCACTGTTGCTTGATATACAAAATTTTTTGCACTACTTGCAACAATACTCTCTTCATCAAACTCTACACTCTGTTGAATAAATTCGATCCCTGCATCTCTTAAGAGCTTGGCACGAGTCTCTGAGGAGGAAGCAAGGCGTAACATTAAAGTTTTCCTGAGAGTGTAACACCCAGATAGATTGCTACAATTCCTAAAACAATATTAAGAGGAACCATATATTTTCCAATAAGACCTAAGGCTTTTTTTGCCCCCGTTGTATCACCTGATGCTAAAAGTTTTGCTGCTTTATTACGACGCAAGATCATAGCAACAAGATTGAGAGTCATAAGGGTTAAGATCCCCTCTTTTATATGTGCTAGGATAGAAAAAGGTGTCTCAAAAAGTGAATAAGCTTTGATCATAACAATAGCACTCAGTAGTAAAATAACAACAAAAGGAACTACTATAGTAAAAAGATTTTTAAGAGCATGTGCAGTACGTTCAAGTCGCTCTTTGGGTGATTCGATCTTAACAAAAGAGTAGTGAGCGGCAAAACGCATCGCTACCATTCCCCCTACCCATATAACAGCACTTATGACGTGTAAAAACACTATAAGTGTTTTATACTCGCCAAAAAATTCAGCCATTACGAGAGAGCCTCTGTGATAAACTTGATTGCAGCCTCTTTTGCTTGAGGAAGTTTACTCACATCTTTTCCACCTGCTTGTGCAAAATCTGGACGACCACCACCGCCACCACCTAAAATTGGTGCAATATTTTTGATCCAGTCTCCCGCTTTTGCATTAGCGTCTTTGACACCTGCAGCGATAAGAACTTTATCCCCTTTTACTTGAAAGAGCATCGCACACATTTTGTCATTTTCATTTTTAAGTGCATCAATTTTCTCTTTAATATCCCCTGTAGGATACTCTTCAACTACAACTGCCACACCATTGATCTCTTGTGTTGTGATCTCAACTTTTGCAGAGTTTTGCGCCTCTACGAGTTCCTCTTTAAGATCTGCAATACTTGTTTTTAAACGGGAGATCCCTGCAAGAAGGTCTAGGTTTTTTACTTCACTTTGTGCTGTAGTAAGTAACTCTCTTTGCTCTTTAAAATAGCTATAAGCCGCATGTCCACATACTGCTTCAATACGTCTTACCCCTGCACTTACTCCACTCTCTTTTGCGATGATAAAAGAGCCTATATACGCTGTATTGTCAACATGGACTCCCCCACAAAACTCAATAGAAGCATCACCAAAAGAGACAACACGTACCTCATCGCCATACTTCTCACCAAATTGAGCTTTTGCACCGCTTTGTTTTGCTTCTTCGATCCCCATAACTGATGTAGTAGCAGCAATAGCACGTAAGATCTCATAATTTACACGACGCTCTATCTCTGCTAACTCTTCTGCACTTACTGCCTTAGGGTGAGAGAAGTCAAAACGGAGACGATCTTCTTGAACTAAAGAACCTGCTTGAGAGATATGATCTCCTAATACATCATAAAGAACTGCATGAAGCAGGTGTGTAGCTGAGTGGTGTTTTATGATCTCATTACGTGAGATATCAACATGTGCATCAACTACCATCTTCACTTCTAATGTTTTTTCAACTTGCACTTGTGAAAGATTTAGATCAAAAAACTTCTTCGTATCAAGTACTTTTGCAAAACCCTCTAAAGTACCACAATCACCTATCTGCCCACCAGACTCTGCATAAAATGGTGTAATATCTAAAAATACCCACCCTTTTGTACCTGCTTCAAGCTTCTCTACACGGTGATAGTTCTCGTCTAAAAGAGCAAGTACTTCGCCTGAGTGTTGTAAAAACTCATACCCAACAAAAGTGTTCTGACCAAACTCCTCTAAAAGAGTTTTGAAATCTCCATGAACAACATCGTCTCCACTCCCCTTCCAAGCAGCTTTTGCACGACTTCTTTGCTCTTGCATTAAAGTATCAAACTTCTCTACATCAAGTTTGAGGTTTTCACTTTTGAGCATATCTTCTGTAAGATCAAGAGGGAAGCCAAACGTATCATAAAGTTTAAAAGCAACCTCTCCACTAAAGATCTCTTTTGTATTTTTTAGTTCCTCTTCAAAAAGTTCAATTCCAGATTCGATTGTTTTAAAGAAACGTGCTTCTTCAAGCTCGATCTGCTCTTTTACAACCTCTGCTTTTTCACTTAAGTAGTTGTATTCTCCATGCATCAAACGCACAAGTGTATCTACTATTTTGTACATAAACGGCTCACGAAAACCTAAAAGATACCCATGACGAACAGCACGACGCAAAATACGACGAAGAACATAACCACGCCCTTCATTTGAGAAGTTTATACCTTGTGAAAGCAAAAAGACTGCTGTACGAATATGATCTGCTATAACACGGTACGATGCACCACTCGCATACTCATACTTCTGCCCTATAAGCTCTTCAACTTTGCGGATAATTGGCATAAATAAAGAGGAGTCATAATTACTTAAAACACCCTCTTTGATCGCTGTTACACGCTCAAGACCCATTCCTGTATCGATCGATGGTTTAGGAAGTGGTGAGAGTTCTCCATCGGCACTTCTTTCATACTGCATAAATACTAAGTTCCAGATCTCTAAAAAGCGGTCACCGTCTCCACCCATATAATCTTCAGGACCACTGAAGTTTTCAGCTCCCTGATCATAAAAGATCTCACTTGATGGTCCACAAGGTCCTGTATCACCCATCTGCCAGAAGTTATCTGCATCTCCAAGACGCATGATACGATCTTTACTTACATGTTTTAGCCAAAGCTCTTCTGCTTCATCATCACTCTCATGTACAGTTACCCAAAGCTTCTCAACAGGAAGCTCTAATACCTCTGTAATAAACTCCCAAGCATAGTCAATCACCTCTTCTTTAAAATAATCGCCAAAACTAAAGTTTCCAAGCATTTCAAAAAAAGTATGGTGACGTGCAGTATGTCCTACATTTTCAAGGTCGTTATGCTTTCCCCCTGCACGCAGACAAGTTTGACATGATGCGGCACGTGGATTTTGCGGTACAGGAACCTCCCCTGTAAAAATAGACTTAAAAGGAACCATTCCTGCATTATTAAAAAGCAGAGATGCATCCTCTGGTACTAATGGTGAAGAAGCCACTCTTGTGTGGTTTTTTGATTCGAAGTATTTTAAAAACTCTTCTCTAATATCCATTCGTTGTTCTCGCATATAAAAAATTGCGCGATTATAACGAAAATTCTTACTAAAGCACTTTAAATAGATCTTAGGTAAAGCTATTTCTCTTGGGCACCTCTAAAAACTACCCAATAAGAGACATTAAACCATAGTTTGGATAAAATCATTATAAACTATGTAAAAAAGTGAGAGATTGTAGATGGCAGGATTATTTGATTACGAGTTTCAAC
>Ga0193960_1000148_pt1 | contig 29515 bp, 21 predicted proteins | sample FB_3_MG_FD_140338 | JGI IMG/M metagenome (GOLD analysis project Ga0193960, IMG submission 140338) | Microbial mat bacterial communities from the Broadkill River, Lewes, Delaware, United States - FB_3_MG | ecosystem: Environmental > Aquatic > Freshwater > River > Microbial mats | place: USA... | reverse complement strand
TTCTTCAATAGGTGGTTAACAAAAAATGTTTTAGGCTCTTTAGTGACAGTATCAATCGGAGGGCTACATTGATCTGTTGGCAAAATTCCTGTAACCCACTGTGAGGCCATGTTGGTTTGGGTGCTGCTGATAAAGTATACACCGCGAAACAAAAAGGGCTTTTCGAATTGGTTGGGGATAAAAATATTATTTAAAAAATCATGCAAAGGTTGCTTTAGCGCATGCATTTGACGTGGGAATTCGTAGACTAACGTGCGGCGCTGTTGAGTGTGCTCGTGGTGTAGACGATTGAGTACACGATTATTAATGCGCTCCATTAGAGCGCTAAACTCACTATTGAATTTCTCTAGTAGGTTGTCATTTTTTTCTGCGCGGGTGTCAGGAAAAGTCGTACCCCATACCTGTTCTTGATCTTCTTTTTCTAAATCGGCAAAAAAACTGTTAAAACCTGCCACCATATCTGTTTTAGTAAAGATGACATAAACAGGAAGCTCCATTCCAAGGTGATTATTTAATTCTTGAATACGCTGTTTGATTGCCGTGGTTTGAATGGTTTTTTGTGTAGCCGTTTTTTGCAGGATATCCTGTAGGCTAATGGTGAGTATAATGCCGTTCAAAGGTCTTTTTGATCTAACCTTTTTCAGCATACTTAGAAAGCCTAGCCACGCTTGCGTTTCTACTTTTTTAGGATCATCTTGGGTCGTGTAGCGCCCGGCGGTATCGATAAGGATAGCCTCGTCAGTGAACCACCAGTCACAGTAGCGTGTGCCGCCTGCGCCTTGAACAGGTTCATCGCCGAGTTTACTGCGAAGAGGGAAGTGCAGCCCCGACTGTTTTAGTGCAGTTGTTTTACCCGACCCCGGTGCACCGATGATCATATACCAGGGCAAATTGTACAACTTACCCTTTTTGCCGAACTGAGCATTTTGCAACATGCTGATGGCATCACTTAGACGCTTTGAAAGAATCTCTTCGTCTGGCGTTTTTGCAGTGTTGGATGCGTCTTTATTCTCGTCTTTTTTGGCGTCGTTCAGCAGTTGATCTGCAATATCTTTATCGGCAGCATTTTTATTGTTTTTTTGGCGTAAATTATTTAACCCCCAGGCAATAAAAATCACCAAAATACTGACTAGCCTAATAGTTTCCGAGGCCAGTGGCTTGTAATCTGCAATGGCAAATAGGGGGCCTATGTACCAAATAATCAGCGATAATAAAATAATGCCAATCAGTGCCAGTAACCAAGGCTGAGTGATAAATGCAAAAAACCTTTTCACGAAATGTCTCCGTATGTTTCATTATGCCAACACGGTGGTTCGGCATTACTCCAATGGGTGTCGATAACTTAGCGGTCTGTCTGGGGCAGCAGCTGGGGCTGGTTTTCATAAAACATGTCAATCACCACACGCCGGTTTTTTGCGCGGCCTTCTGTGGTTTCATTATCCGCAACCGGTTCGTTTTCGCCACGCCCTTCGGGAAGCATACGGCCGGTAAGCTCGCCAACATTATCCATATATTTCACAACCGCACTGGCTCGCGCTAGCGATAGATGCCAATTGGAGGGAAAGCGCGGTGTGCGAATAGCGATGTTATCTGTGTGGCCCGAGACAATAATCCGGCCTGGTATCGCCTCTAGAGCTTTGGCGATTTTGTCCAGCACGGGTTGATAGGCTTCATTGATATTTGTACTGCCTGAACTAAAGAGTTCTTCCGCGTGCAATACTACTGATGTGCGAGTTCGGTAGTCATCGACACTGAGAATATTGCGCTCAATTTCTGGTGCCAGTAACTTACGTAGTGCCAATACCTCAGGGCGTACACGATTGTCGGGTAGTTTAGGTTCTTGTTGTAGTGGAATTAACTCCGCCAGTAACTGCCCGGTATGATCTGAGCGCTTATTTAAATCAATCAACCAGTAGTTGTAGACACTAAAGGCAATGAGTGTCAGTGTGGCAATAAATAGCCATACCGGTAAAAAACTGTGTAGTTTGTGTTTTAGCCCTGTCGCTGGTGCAGTGTTAACAGAGAGTTCTTTTTGGTAGCGCTCACGGCTGCGATTGAGAACATCATAAGCTTGCGTTCTAATATGCTCGACTTTAGTTATACCCTGCGGGTCAATTCGCAGCTTCCCCATAAAGCCTAACGACAGGCTTAAATAAGCAAGCTCAATCAACTCGTAGTATGTTCCTGGCTCGCTCATCGCATCATCGAGAATGGTATAGACTTTTTCGCCGCCGTAGGTTTCTTTGTGAAAGATACTTAAAACGGGTTTTTGGCTCCAAGCACTGTTTTCACCCCAAGGAGTATTCAGTACTGTCTCGTCGATCAGCGAGCATAGAATGTATGAGGCATTGCGGCGAATTTCACTGTCGTCAATGATGGGTTTGAGTGATTGCTGAAAGTCTAAAATTAATTGTTTGATCTGCTGGTGCAGACCCGGTACATCAACTCGCCCCTCTAGCTGGCGCAGCTGTGGCGATAGTGAAAGCAGGCCACTAGCAGCATCGATAAGTGGTGATTGCTTGAGTTGTGCATCCGTTTTTTGAGGCGTCAGTACGACATTGGCGTTTTGCGGGCGTGACTTTCTGGGTTTAACAACGGTGCTGTCGTTATTGTTCGCTGAAGGTTTAGCCGCGCTACCACCTGGTCGCGGGCGTGGCTTGATTATAGTCTGATCCGATGCGGCAGGTTTTGAGGGTGCGCCGCGCTTTCCTGGTCGCGGTTTAATGATTGTTCTGTCATCAGTTCCCATAGCGGCGCTATCCTATTAATCTTTATTGGTATCTTGTGTTGTATCTCGTCGTGCTTGCAGTTGTACTATATACCTATACCTTAAATGTGCAAATTACAGTGTTGAATTGCACAGCGTTGGTGTCGACACATACACCGTATTATCCATAAACAGCCACTTTGATAATGCTTGCTGGCATTGCACATAGTGGTTGCTCTCCAGATAGTAGCGAGTGCTGGAGTGTATCGCAAATGGAGTTAGCGCCATTAACAACCAACCATAAAGCACCACTCTGGTGACTACATTTGACACTTTACCTGATGCTTTATTAGAAGAGGTGCGCTGGTGGCACAGAGCGTATATACGGTCAACGAGTAGTGCACTGGCAGCCACACTGATGCCCAGAAGGTAAAAGGTACCTGTTTCAATAGTAATGACTGAATCAAGTGTTAACAAGCTACTGATAAGCAGTTGCATATGATAGCCAAACATAAACAGGCAGCTAATTGATAACACAATAAAAGCCAATAATTTACTCTTATTGATAACCAATACTGCTTTTTCTATTAGCAGCATTGCTGGATGAAATCTTTTTTCAGTTATCGAAAACGGATCAGTATCCATTTTTTCGATCCTTGTAGTCAGGTGTACAATAAGACGTACAGTGGATATTCTCAGCATGCTTAATCGCATGGGTGAGTACTGAGTTAATTAAATCATCGCTCAAGCAGGTATTCATCTGTTTGAGCGTTTTAGTACTGTCGAGTAAATGCTTTATAAGCGTATTGCCCAGAACTCAATGGCCAGCTCAGGTAAATCACCTGCAATATGAAAGGCAAACCCCCCTGAGTTTTTAAGTGACTGCCATTGTTCAGCGTGGTTATCAAGCTCAAAATAGACATAGCCTGCATGGTAAGCTATTTCTCGCGGCGCAACCGGCAGCGCTGAAAGTGCAATCCCGGTTAACTGATTGTTCACCAGATCACGAATGGTCTCTACTGAGCCAATCTTAATATGATCAGGCAGGTGACTGCGTAGATGATCGGTCGCAAGGTCAGCTTTAATTGCTAGGATAAAGCGCGCTTGTGTCAATAGACTGCGATCATTAATACGCGACACATGTATGCCGAACTGGCGTTCTTCTACCGGTAGGGCTATCGCTGTTTGTTCCAATACGGCACTTAAGTGTCGGCTGAGGTGATCCATTAAGGGCTGAAAACAGGTGTAGAGGTTGTCATGATCGTAAGGTGCTGTCTCTAGCGGGCGTTTCTCCGGGGTGGTAAAGGTCGCCAACTCGCCCATTAGGCCCAGTAACTCGCAAAAAAGTGATTCAGGGTGTGTGCCTTTTACCGTATTGATATGACGCAATCTTGGCTCATAACGATTCACCAGTTGTAGCAGCATAAAATCTGCAATAGCCGCTGATCCACCTTCTTGGTTGGATGCAAGAAAGCGATGTGACAGCGCCTCGCCGCGTTGCTGCAACAGGCCGATAATATCACTGAGATAATGTTGTAGCTGAAGATTGGCCTGCACATGTAAAGTAGGCGGGATATATTTTTTATCCAGTAATATCGCGCCTTCCTGAGTGACTTCTTGTATGCGCGCAATCGGTAGGCAAGTGAAGCCACCTAAGTCTTCACTTTCAAGTGCGATTCTAAATTGCAAAGCAGCGGTTTCGATTTGCTCGACATTGCTGTTATCACTGCAATAGTCAAAAATGTCCATCTCTTGCAATCGATAGCGCGCAATACTGTCGTTGTGTTGCTGAGTTTCGATATAGCGAGAGCCTGGCTGGTAAAAAGGCAGTGCTAGATAAACCAGTTGGTTTTTAAGTTGCTGGGGAACAAGCTTTGGGTCCGGGAGTGGTGCGTGGTAGGGCAACTCAAAAGGGCAGCCATCGTTCATGATCCCCTTTGCAACAGCCAGAGCAATTCGCCCCTCTGTCAGCATGGCGCTATCAAGGTGCAGCTCAGTAAACCCCCATATGTGGGGCTTAATGGCTGCACTGCGCTGCTCTATACGAGATTCTATATAGCGCTCTTGCTGCTGAAAGTGGTGTGGATAGAGATATTGGCTTTCCATCCAGGCAATTTTATTGTCATTGGCCATGATAGGTTTATCCGATTGTCCTTTACTGTTATCAACATCAAATCACATTCAGTGATGTGCGTGTTTAATTAACTGTGTTCAATTAAGCATCGCTAATCAGCGTATTTTTTGCTTTATTGCGTCCAGTGCTTTATTTTTTGCTTCGTCTTTTACGATTTCTTCGGCTTCATCATTAAATTCTGTGAAGGCGCCTGACTCACCATCGGATGTGTCGTCCTCACTATTTTCGCTGCTCTGTGTTGTTGTTTGCGTACCATCTTCATCTTCTTCAACCACTTTGCCTGCGATAATGCCGTTGTCCCCGAGTGTAATAGTATGGCGATAATGACCATGTGGCTTTACTTTGTAAATATGTTTCCAGCGCGCGCTATCAATATTGCGATAGGCCGCTAATATCGCGACAAATTTTGCTTGTTTATTGAGAAGTATCTCGTGCTTAAGTGTTTCTTTTGGTTGAATAGTAAACGTTGCTTTTGATAATAACTCGTCGCTAAGCAGTGTTTCACCTTGATAAAAAAGCCCTTCAAAGTCAACGTTATCAAAGGTTGTTCTAGAGGAAAGTTCAAACACTTTCACCTGAATTGGCGAGGGGCGCAAATTGCCATCGGGGTTAACATTCTTGCTGGCGGTCATCGATATTTTATCGTAGGGGGTCCACACTCGGCTAGTGACACTGCCGCAGCCTACCAAACCCGTTAATAACGTGGTCAGAAATAAAATAATCGTCCATAACTTCATTGTGTTGTTAGCGCGTGGCATCTTTTCGACTCTTCATTCGTTTAGTGTGTGCAAGTAAAATGTTACTTTCAAAGTTTTTGCGAATTGTACTGACGGCCTTTTGGCAGGCCAACTTCCAGTGCTCTTGATAAAATTGCCACTTTTTGGATGTTAGTGAAAATTTATGGCCAAGCTGAGCTATGGGGGGGGTACGATTATCCCGTTGCTGTTCGTCAAAGGCTGTTTCTATCGCCTGGGGCGATAGTCCCTGCTGGAGCTGCTCAATCGTATCGCTAATGCCTTGGAACATATCTTTTTGGTCATCTAATACATCATTGTGGTTATCCGTTAATATATCGGGCAGTGCGGTCTGTACTGGGTGATGCGAATCCAGTAGCGCTTTTAAAAATTCATCAGTTGTATTGATTTGGTTGGTAGTGTCTGCTTCTATATGGCGTTCAACGGCTGCTTTATCGAGACACAACTCTATTTTTGCTCGATGTATCCACTGCCGTTGTGTCATATTGCCATCAATAGCGACACGCAGGCAGCGGCCAACCAGCGCCATAGTCTCAGCGGTAATTTGTTCCGCTATCACGTGTTTGTTGACGCCCATACCTTTTAATAGTTCATTGACAAGCTTTGTTTGTTGGTTGATGAAATGCAGAGGCTCTTGCTGTTTTTCAGGCGAGTCTTTTGCGGCATTGCCATCGTCAATAACAATGTCTGTATCCCAGTTGTCAGGTATAACAACAGAAGGTGGCACAAAGTTATCGCTAGGTGCACTGGCGCCTATTCCCAGGCTGCTGGTGCCACTTTTATGGTGAAGTGGTTGCGAAGCAGAGGGCGGTGGGGTGCTATTTTTGTGATCGGCCACAGCTTTTTGTGCAGTGCCCGTTGCGTCTGGCGATGTTTTCACAGAAGGTACGCTGCGTATGGTCGCCGTAGTCGCTGGGTTTTCCCCTGTCATGGTGGCAGCCAGTTCAAACTGGCCTATGCGAATGGTATCGCCATTTTTTAATGCCAGCGATGACCCGTTGCCAATAGCGTTGTTTTCTTTGTTGATAAACACGCCATTAGAGCTGGTATCGTGAATGATAAAGCGGTTGCTTTTAAACTCGATGCGCGCATGCGAGCGAGAGACCACTTTTTCCTGGCAGTTCAGCACAAAGTTGCAATTGTCATCGCGGCCGATAGTGCCGCCACTTTCATCGAACTGGTACTGTGTTTGTTGATCGGAAGGAGATGTATCTGAATGTAATAGGATTAGTTCAAGATTCATATTCCGTTTAGTGCCCCTGAATTCCGTATGATTTGGTGTCGCTTGACGCTAGTATCATCTTCGGCGGTAGTTGAGAGTATTGTTACTGTATCCAGCTAGAAATTAGCGGGTAAAATTTATCACACTGAAGTGCAATTTTGCTAGCTATAGATTACTTTTTTGAGAGATTGCTCAAAGATTTTTTACTTTTAATGAAATAGAGTAAAGAATGTTACCGATTGGTAATGGTTTGTTGCACAATAGACTAATACTTTTGTCGATTGTGTGTTAGCCTTGATATTATCGTATTGTCATTAATTATCCGGGCATCATTGCGCTGCCTTGGAACTAATTAGCCGAATTGTATGGAAGCATTGAAGAAAACCTCGGATTCTAAATCTCCAGCCGCACCTAGCGCCAATAAATCTGAACCACTTGCTGTGGGTACAGTGCTTTTGGGGCGTTACCTGTTGATGCATCTTATTGCTCAGGGTGGCACCAGTTACATCTATCGCGCCAGAGATATGGTCGCGGTAATGGGGCGAGATAACGAACAAAGCCATATCGCGATTAAAATTGTTAATCCCGATGCCAGCGAAGATGTCTCAGAAAGTCATATGCTGTTGCACGAGGCGTTGACAACCCGGCATCTGGCTCATCCCAACATCATCAAAGTCTTTGATTATCACCGTGATGGCGCCGTCAATTTTGTGACGATGGAGCTAATACAGGGTGAATCACTCGCGGAATACCTGCTGCGAACACCTAAGCAGCGCTTGCCGTATGCTCAAGCAATAGCCGTACTACAACCTGTTGCTATGGCATTGCAAGCGGCCCACGAACAGGGTGTTATTCACTCGGACATGAAGCCTAGTAACATCCTGTTAACTGAGGCGGGTGACGTCAAAGTTATCGATTTTGCTACTGCGCGCGCCAATATTGATAAAAATGGCGACCTGACCCTTACTCACGATGCCAAGTTTTATGGTTACACGCTAGCTTATGCAAGCCCCGATACGATCGCTGATCGCCCGGCAAGCTCTAGCGATGATGTGTTTTCACTGGCTTGTGTTGTCTATGAAGTGTTGTCAGGCAAGCACCCCTATGAACGCAACCCCTCAAACAAAATAAAATCGAGCTTTCGATTGCAAAAACCAAAAGAAGTGGGTTTTTGGCAATGGCTGGTGCTTAAAAAAGCACTCTCATTAAAAGGCAAACAGCGGTTTCAATCGGTGCAGCGCTTTATGCAGCTATTTGTTCACGCCCGCAGGTGCTGGGCTTATGTCGCTGTATTGGTGGCCGTGCTCGCCACGTTGGTGACAGCTACCCAATGGTCGTTGACCCAGTTGGCCGAGTCCCGGCGTGAATCGGCAACATTACAAGCCTCGTTCTTACAGCAACAACAGGTGCAGCAGCAAGTGGATGCCATTCGCGAACGCCACCCACTCGATCGCTTAGGGCCGTTGGCGCAGTTTGAATCTTTGCCACCTTTGCTGCGCGAAGGGGCCTTGGGGCAATTGCACGACGATGTTGCTACACCTATTGCCAACCATGTGCAGAGTGCCCTTGGTTATAACGACGAGGTGCTGCCAAATTTCGATGCGCTGCGTCAGCAACTTAAAAAAGTCATGGTATTTTACCCGTACTCATCTGTCTTGGCAGATGCCATGGAGCAAACACACATAGAGCAACAGCAGTTGCGCGAAACGTTTTTGCTTCAAGCGCGGCAGTTGTGGGAAGAAACGGATTTTTCTCTGGTTGATGCGATGACGATAAACAATGTCAATGAGAAGCTGCGCGAGCTAGAGAACGATGGCGTGTCAATGCCTGATAACGTAGTGATTGAACGCTATAATACTGCTTTGACAACAGCTATCGAAAGTGATGATTATATCGGCATTCATCAGCTGTTTCAGTTTTCAGAGACGGCAAAGGCGGGTGATTTATTAACCAGTGCTTGGGGAGGGATCGATAGTGGCATCCCTGTGGCAGCCGGTGAATTGGTACGCTTCATCAATGAAGAGAATACAGAGGGCAAGCCATTTCCTGAATTGGTTGTCACTCATTTCATTGATCCGTTTTTTAGTCGGGTATCAAAGATGATTAGCGATGCTCGTTTAGATAAAGATATTTTTGCCGCCAAAGAAGTACTTTTTAATGGCGCAAAAAACTACCAGATTGCCGATGATTTTGAACAGTACAAAAAAGTTAAGACACAATTGGTTCGCAAAATTAACGCTAAGATTTCCCAGCATAATACTCGGGGTAACTGGCGTTCTGCGAGAAAGTTAAAAGCATTATTAAAAACCGTTCGCAACACTTAGGCTACAGGAATAAATATATGGTAACCAGTTGTATTTCACCCGCCGATGTTACCGCAATGGTAGAACCCATTGCGGGCGAGCATGAAGTAGGCAGTGATTTGCGCAATAATCTTTCGCCGACGTCAAATTATCAGGCATTGCGCGATGCGAGAACTCAGGCGCGCAACAATGAGCGCACAGCGCTTTCTGACGGTGAAACCTTTTATTTTAACCTTTCCGACTGGAAAACTATTCTCGATAAAGTACCACAGATTCTGGCCGATGAGAGCAAAGATATTGAAGTGGTTGCCTGGTATATCGAAGCATTAACGCGCCATTATGGTTTTCAGGGTTTTGCGCAGGGGTTCTCTCTGGCGCGGCAACTGATCGAGCGATACGGTGAGGCACTTTACCCCCATCCTGATGAAGATGGCATAGCGACACAGCTGGCCCCCTTAATAGGTCTTAATGGATTTGGTGGTGAAGGGGCATTAATTGCGCCCATTAAATCCATACCTATGACAGAAGGTGACCCTCCTGGCCCATTGGCAGCATGGCAATGTGAACAGGTATTTGAAGTTGAGCGTATCAGTGATCCAGATAAACGCGAAGCCCGCTTAAAGCAGGGGGGCGTTTCTAGGGCTGAGCTTGATCAAGTAATGGTTGAGACTTCTACCCCCTTCATTCACACGCTTCAAGGCCAAATAGAGCTGGCACTGGAGGAATATACACAGTTTCAGCGCGTGATTGACCAATACAGTGAAGAAGATCCACAGCCCACAGGCCATATCACCGATGCTTTAAAAGGCTGTCAGCAGGTATTGACCTATATTGCTGGTGATCGACTGCAAAATAGCGCTGAAGCAACAGAGGTGCAGAGTATGGATGAGTCACAAGAGTCTGGCGATAAAACCGATGTACCCCGTGTCTCACCGAAAGGGTTTACCATTGAAAACCGTGATGAAGCCTTGACGTTATTACGTGATGTTGCCTCTTTTTTTCGTCGCACAGAACCGCATTCGCCGATTTCTTACTCTGTAGAGCAGGCCATTCGCTGGAGTGGTCTACCCTTAAGTGAACTGATCAAAGAATTAATACCCGATGATGCTTCGCGCAAAAAGTATCAGCATTTGTCGGGTATCCAGTCGGACAGCAACAATGATTAACACCGGGGAGGGTGCATGAGTGAATAAATCGTCTCACCTGGTGTGTATACGAGAGTACTGAACACACGAGACAACAAAACAGTAGTTATTACGAACAATCTTAACGTTAAGTAAAGGAATCCATTATGGAAAGCATACACAAAAAATTAAACCGGGTGCGCAAACCTCGTGTGCACATTAGTTACGATGTTGAAACTGAAGGCGCAACGGTACAGAAAGAGCTGCCATTTGTCGTTGGTGTAATGGGTGACTTTTCTGGCGACCCCACCGAAAAATTAAAGCCACTGAAAGATCGTCGGTTTGTACAAATTGATCGTGATAACTTCGACGACGTACTTAAAAGCATGACACCTGGCTTAAATTTAAAAGTGAAAAATACACTGAAAGGTGACGACAGTGAATTTGCTGTTGATTTAAAATTTGAATCAATGGATGACTTCGAGCCAGCCTCAGTGGTTAATCAAATAGATCCACTTAAAAAACTGTTAGAAACACGCAATAAACTACGCGACCTATCAACAAAAGCAGACCGCTCTGATGAATTGGAAAATATTCTTGAGCGCGTGTTAAATAACGAAGCTGATTTAAGTGAGCTAGCCGCTGCGGTTGGCGCAGAGAAGGAGGATTAATCATGAGTGAAGCTGTAACTGAAAATCAAGCCGGTGGTGCCGAGGAACAATCGCTAAGCTTATTAGAGCAAGCCGTACAGGCAACCAAGCAGACCGATACCGAAGAAGCGCAACAGCTACTAAAAACGCTGACAGAAGAGGCAATGAAAGGCACCGTTAGTTGGAATAAAAACCTGACGGTAACCTTTAATAAAGCAATCGATGCAATTGATGCTGCTATTAGTGAGCAATTGCGTGAAGTTATGCATCATGAGAAATTTCAGCAGCTTGAAGGTACGTGGCGTGGCCTTCACTACCTCACTATGAATAGTGAAACTAATACGTCTTTAAAGCTGAAGGTCATGAATGCCAGCAAAAAAGAAGCGGCGAAAGATCTATCGAAAGCCGTTGAGTTTGATCAGAGTCAAACCTTTAAAAAGCTGTATGAAAACGAATTTGGCACGCCCGGTGGTGAACCCTATGGTGCGCTAGTTGGCGACTACCAGTTTACTAACCACCCCGATGACATGGAATTTCTAAACAATATGTCAAATGTCGCAGCGGCGGCTTTTTGCCCCTTCTTGACTGCTGCTGCACCGGATTTATTCGGTTTTGATAACTGGTCTGAACTCTCCAAGCCGCGCGATCTGGCCAAAATCTTTGATTCTGCTGAATATATCAAATGGCGTTCGTTTCGTGAGTCAGAAGACTCGCGCTTTGTCACCATGGCCATGCCTCGCGTATTATCGCGGTTACCTTATGGTGAAGAAACCAAGCCGGTTGAAGAATTTTGCTATGAGGAATTACCTAATGCCGATAAGCCTACCGATGAGCAGTATTGTTGGTCAAATGCATCTTACGTATTAGCGTCGCGCCTAACTCAGGCGTTTGCTGAATATGGTTGGTGTACCGCTATTCGTGGTGCTGAAGGCGGCGGGCGTGTTAATGATCTTCCTGTGCACCTAACCACGACCGACGATGGCGACACAGACATTCAATGCCCCACTGAGATTGCAATAACCGACCGCCGTGAAGCAGAGCTAAGCAGTCTTGGTTTTATGCCGTTGTCACACTATAAAAATACAGATTACGCTGTATTCTTTGGTGGTCAGACTGCTCAGAAACCCAAAATGTATGATCGCCCGGAAGCAACTGCGAATGCGGCAATCTCAGCGCGTCTACCTTACATTATGGCGACCTCACGCATTGCACATTACTTAAAAGTAATGGCGCGTGACAAAGTGGGTAGCTTCATGGAAGCCGAAGATATGCAACACTGGCTAAACCGCTGGATCAACAATTATGTTAATGCCAGTGAAGAAGGCGGGCAGGACATGCGCGCTCAATACCCGCTGCGCGAAGCAAAAATCGAAGTCAAGCCTATCCCCGGCCAACCTGGTTCCTACAATGCTGTTGCGTGGTTACGCCCTTGGTTACAAATGGAAGAGCTCAGCACATCGTTGCGAATGGTAGCTCGTATTCCTGAAATTGGTGGTTAATTAACGTAACTGTCATCGGCAATGCCACACTGTGTGTGGCATTGCCTTCAGCGATATGTGAAAGCAACAGGCAAAAATAGTACAAAAATAGTACAAAGATAGAAAAGTAACCAAACGTCTAGTTGTAAGCGACGCTAACTAGAGCTAGTGTGTACTTGATTGTGCCAATGTGTATGACACGGAATCTCAAAAGGGAGCCAGTATTGTGATCATTGCCGATAAAGATGGCTGGATCAGCCACGTAAAAATAAAAAAAGAACCGTGTGAGGCTATTCAACATTCACCACTGAGTGCTGTTGCTGCCATCGTGTTACATCGAACTGGAACTGCAAATGCACAATCAGTTCTCAATGCTTGGGACACTAAAAAAGAAGGGACACATTTTTTAATTTCCGAAATTGGTGAGATTTATCAAACGGGCAGTATTAAAAAACAATGTTGGCACGTTGGCAAACTGTACGCTAGGTGTCGAACGACACAATCGTGTTCAAAAGACGATGCGAAAACTCTTGAGTCGTTACTGCACAAAAAAAATACTAGTTGGGGTAAAAAATTTAAACTGGTTACTGATCACGAGCTGAAAAAAGACTACCCTGAACGTTTCCCTCATAACCGTGATTCTATAGGCATTGAAATTGTCGGGATGATGTCACAGCAAAATGAAATCTATGAATTACCGAATAAACAACAGAGTACGGCTTTATTTTGGTTGCTTGATGAACTGATTAGTTATTATCAGTTAACGTTAAAAGACATCTATGCCCATGGGAAAATTGCACATAAAGAAGTATCAGAAGGGGCCTCTGCACTTAAAGCATATACTGTTTATGCTGAAAAATAATAGCTGCCGAGTCAGAGATGTCGCCACGGGCATATGGTTGCTGATATTGATAGCGGCATGTGCACCGGTACCAGTTAACAATGCGGCACTGGGTGTGAGCTTCTCACAGATAACCTCAGATTATACGGTGGCTGACCAACACAATTACGGCTGTAATACCATCGATGAGACGGTATTGCGTCATGTATTGCGCCATGGTAGTGCTGTTAATGAGCGTGAGCTTCATGATAATTATTCTCTTGTAGGCTGTACGATTAAAGGCTCGTTATTTGTGAGCGGCCAACCAACGACATTTACATTTGACTACGGTGGAATTATGCGTATTGCAAATGGCACTGTGCTCGCCTGTGGGAAACACTGCTGTAGTGAACAATTTGAGTACTGTAGCTGGGATAAAAAAGCGCAATAACTTTATGATGAAGGTTGTTTTTAACGACATTGAATAACGGTTTCAGGTGATCTTGTTTCGTCGTGTTGGCTGCATCATAAATGGCGATAACAGCAAATTTGAGCATTTTGGCGACATATTTTTGCCTTAAAATAAGGATTGAAAATATCCATAATTTTGCTTAGGTAAAAATGTAAAAAAAAGATCCCTTTCATCGGATACTCATAGAGATACAGCAGGACTACTACACGAATTATCATTCAAAGATGATAAAATAGTCGTTTGCTATAGCGGCATCATTTGAAAGAGTGAAAGCACATACTTATAGTCTTAGGCGTGCTAATGGATGAACAAAGTGTCAACTAACAGGAAGAGAGGATAGGCGTCGAGCCTTAACAGCCATGAATAGTATTAACGGTTCATTACCCACAAACGGAATGCCAACAACACTGGCTGTGCCTGCCTCTGCGCATGAAGATACCCAAAGTGTTGATCGTCTAATCACCCATTGCATTGCCAGCGTTGATGAGCGCGAACTGAATAAATCGATTGCCAAATGGCTACACACATCGGCTGTGACCAGCAAACGACCTGCGGCTCGGTTGCGCTACCTCGCTCAACAGGCCATTTTGACTATCGACAAATTGGTGAGTAAACAAATCGACGAAGTGCTTCACCACCCTAAATTTCAAAAGCTTGAGGCATCCTGGCGTGGTTTGCAGTACCTTGTAGACACCGAGGCGGATTACGACGAAGAGCTGACCGTAAAAGTTAAAATGCTCAATGCCTCCTGGAAAGAAGTTGGCAAAGATGTTAGTCGAGCTATTGAGTTTGATCAGAGCCAATTATTTCAACGTGTCTATAGCGACGAATTTGATATGCCTGGTGGCGAACCTTTTGGCGTTATTCTCGGTGATTATCAGATATCCCATCGCCCTAAACCTGGTGCCCCAGTAACAGATATTGAAACGCTCAAAGAATTGTCGCATGTAGCAACAGCCGCTTTATGCCCTTTTATTACCGGTGTCGACAGTGCTTTATTTGGCCTCGATAGCCTGCGTGAGTTTGGCTACCCAATGGATCTACAACAGATTTTTAGCCAAAAAGAATACGCCAAATGGCGTGCATTGCGCCAATCGGAAAGTACACGCTTTGTCGGTTTAACACTGCCTGATATGCTGATGCGCCAGCCTTATCGCGACGATGGTACCCGCGCCGAGCATTTTGTTTACCATGAAAATAGTCAGCGCGCCCAGGAAGACTATCTTTGGGGCAATTCATGTTATGCCTTTGGCGGTATATTAATTCGGGCTTTTGCCAATACGGGTTGGTTTGCCGATATTCGTGGAGGGATACACGAATATGGCGAAGGTGGTGTTGTGCGAGATCTGCGCTATTCACGTTTTGATATGGACTCTGCGGCTATCGCCACTCGTACTGCCACTAGCATTCAGATCGATGACTTTTTAGAGCGCGAACTCAGCGAGCTGGGTTTTATTCCACTGTGTAGCTACCACAGCGCAGAAAACAGTACCTTTTACAGCAACAGTTCACTGCATGAGCCGCCCAATTACAGTTCAGATATCGCCAATGCCAATGCTAGGCTTTCGGCAATGATTCAGTATATGTTGTGCGTATCGCGCTTTGGTCACTATATTAAAGTGATCGGTCGGGATAAAGTCGGTAGTTTTATCAGCGCGCAAGATTGTAAGCGAGTATTTCAAAACTGGTTAAACCAGTACACTACTGCAAGTGACCAGTCGTCTGCTGTTCTAAAAGCGCGCTACCCACTGGCTGAGAGCAAAGTTGATGTCCACGAACAGCCCGGTAAACCCGGTTACTTTACCTGTGTGATTCATTTAAAACCGCATTTTCAGTTAGATCAACTGGTATCGAGCATTAAACTGGTCACAGAACTGGCCGTAGGCACTGTGAATGCGAACTAATAATAGCCCTAATTCACTCACCCAAAATCGCCAAACACAGAAGCCTTTGCTTCTGCTGATAAGAAACAAGAGGACAGCACAATGACAACCGCCATCGAGTATTACCAGGAAGGCAACTTAACGGCCGCCATTGAGGCCATCGCTGATGAAATTCGCAACGAACCCAATAATGCGAATAAGCGAGCATTTTTAGTTGAACTATTGTGTTTTCAAGGCGACTTTGAGCGGGCTGATAAACAGCTCAATACACTCGTTACCCTTGAGACCCAGGCGGCGCTCATGGTTGGCACATGGCGGCAGTTGATTCGAGCAGCGCAGCTGCGACAGGATGTGTATGACTCAGGTTGTATCCCCGATGTTATCGAAGTGCCAACGCCTGCCATCGAAAATGCACTGGCACTGTCAGTCGCGCTGCGCGATGACAAAGCGACCGATATTACCGCACTGATTGCGGGGATTGATGAAAAGGCAGTCGCTGCACAATACCGTATCAATGACAACAATGTGCAAGACTGGCGTGATCTCGATGATATGAATGCCTCTATCCTAGAAGTATTAGCCAGTAATGGGAAGTATTTTTGGGTGGACTTTTCTCAGGTGGTTGAGTTGCAATTTAGCGCACCCGAACGCCCACTGGATTTACTCTGGCGCAAAGCAAACATTACCTTGACTAACGGCACTGAAGGCGAGGTGTTTATCCCTGCAATGTATCCACTGGCCGAAGATAGTGACGATGCGACTAAGTTAGGGCGTAAAACCCAGTGGGTAGAACACAATGGCCTCGTGCGAGGGCAGGGCTTGCGCACATGGTTAGTGGGCGATGAGGCACTGTCTATTATGGAATTTGAAACCATGAGTAATCCCGCATTGCTAGAAGCAACAGCATAATAACGGTTATCTGATTCGATTATGGCTAGAGCGCGCACGGACCAACCTGTACTTCCCTCGTTATTGGATCGTCTGATTGACGATGACCCCCAGCAGCGTTTGGAAACACAAAAGCCCTTTGGCGCCATACTTAAAGAGATTAAAATCAATATTAGGCGCGACTTAGAAAATTTACTCAACACCCGTTTGTATCGGCAGCATGCCCTTGATAATTATAGCGAGCTTGACAAATCCATTGTCAATTATGGCCTACCTGATTTTAGCCGGGTTCAATTTGATTCAGAGGATGACCGCGAACAGTTTCGCTGGTTAGTTCAGTCGATTATTACTAAATACGAGCCGAGGTTTCAGCGCGTTGATGTTGAAATAAGCCCAACAGGTGAAGGCTATGAGCGCACCTTATATTTAAAAATATCGGCGGTATTAATGGTTGAACCTGACCCTGTCCCCTTAATTTTTGATTCGCGTGTGCGCACGGTGGATCGTGCCGTTAGATTGAGAGAACTCCAGCATGGATGATGTACTGCTATCATACTACAACCGTGAGCTGACCTATATCCGTAAGCTCGGCGCTGAATTTGCAGAGCAACACCCCAAAATTGCAGGGCGGTTACGCCTGGATAACGACGTTGTTGAAGACCCACATGTTTCGCGATTAATTGAATCATTTGCGTTTCTAACCGCGCGTATTCGGCATACCATTGATGATAGCTTTCCCGAATTAACCGAAGCGTTAATGGGGCTACTCTACCCGGATTATCATGCACCACTGCCATCGATGAGTATCATGCAGTTTCGCTCTATCCCCGATGTGCCTAAAGCCAATTACATTGAAAAAGGGCGTTTACTGGGCACAGAGGCCACCAACATGGGGCGCTGTTACTATCGTAGTTGCTTTGATACCGATGTACTGCCGGTGGCTATTGAAAACGTACAGTTTGCCAACTACCCGGTAAAAGCACCGGTGATGCCTGTATCCAAATACAGCCGTGTTGTTAATCAGGCTGTTTTAAAGTGTACTTTTGTCCCCTTTGAAGATACGCCTCTCAATGATGTCGATATTGACAGTGTGCGTTTCTATATTAATGCACAACCGCAAATTGCCTTTAAATTATATGAGTACTTACTCAATCATGTAACGGGTATAGCCATTGCTCGCTACCCCAATGATCCAGAGGCTACATTTTTACCGGCATCAATGTTATCGCCCTGTGGTCTTGGTGATGATGAAGCAGCCATTGCCTTTGATGGACGAACCTCATCTGCACATCGATTGCTCGTTGAATACTTTGCCTTTCCTGAAAAGTTTCTTTTTTTACAGCTACAAGGGCTGGCCGAGCTATGGCAAACCTTTGGTGATGGTTTCTCACTGTATTTTTATTTTGATCAAACCCACCCCGAGTTAGTGCAAGGTGTTGGTGATGATACTCTTGCACTGGGGTGTACGCCCGTCGTTAACCTGTTTGAACAACCTATTGAGAGTATTCAAGCGGCCGATATTGGTATAGAGGCAAAACTGCGCATTTCGCAAACCCATACTGAATATGCTGATATACACAGCATTAATGCGGTCTATGCCAACAATAGTGAAGGCAAGCGCATTGACTTAATTCCCTTTTATGGCGCGCACCGCCAGCGCAATAGCGACGAGCAAAAAATCTACTGGCATCTGCGCCGTGAAAATAGCCAGTGGTATGCCGGTAATGTCAGCCACGGAACCGATACTTATATCGCCTTTGTCGATGAACACTTTAATGTAGTGGCACCTGAGAGCGATTGGATTATTAACGCCGATGTTATTTGTACCAACCGTGACCTGCCCAATAAATTACCCTTTGGTCCCGATCAGCCTATTGTCGATTTTATTGATGGTGGGGCAGGGCTGCGCGTTCGCTGTTTAACTCCACCTACTTCAACGATTCAACCCCAGCTCGATGATGCTACACGCTGGCAGTTAGTCACACAGCTATCGCTGCAAAACTTTACCGGCAGTGAAGGTTTACAAATACTTAAAGAAACACTACAGCTGTATGATTTTCAAAAAACCCGAGAGACACAATCGATTGTAGAGGGCATAACCGGATTGACCACAGAGGTCACCACCGCGAGGCTAGTACAACAAGGGCGTTCGGCTATTTGCCAGGGTACTCATATCGTTATCGAATTTGACGAGCATTATTACAGTGGCAGTGGTTTGTACTTATTCAGCACGCTGCTTAGCGAATTCTTCTCACAATTTTGTACGATGAATAGCTTTACTCAGTTGACCATTCACATTAAACAACGACCAGGGAACCCCATTGCATGGCCTCCACGCAACGGCAAACAAGTGCTGGTATAACCAGTACACGCACCAGCGAATGGGATGAATTCTTTCAACTGGTCAGAGAAATAGAGCGCACCGCCAAGTATCATCGCGATGTAGACCAACCTGTAAGCACGCTGGGTGAAGATGGCCTGCCCAGTCACGAACTACTGCGCTTTAAAAGTAATAATCATCTAGCATTTCCCGGTGGTGCGGTTGAAGCATTACGTCACTACCTCACAGATGACAGCGAGCCTCTGGGTGAACGCCACGAAGTCATCGTCAATTTTATGGGGCTTACCGGCCCCAGTGGTGTTTTGCCGCAACACTACACCCGCTTAGTCATGGAGCGTTTAAAGCAGCGCGATACAGCGTTAGCTGATTTTTTTGACTTGTTTAATCACCGCTTAATATCGTTGTTTTATCGCAGTTGGGTAAAATATCGGTTTCCAGTACAATACGAAAATCATGCACAAAAGCAACAACAAGATCCCTTTACTCGCGCACTTAAAAGTGTCTCTGGCTTATATGCAAACCAAGAGCACAATGCACAGCTCTACTACAGTGGCCATTTTTCTCGTGCGAATAAATCATCGACTAATCTGGGCCATCTGTTGCAGGACTTTCTCGATATGCCCGTTACTATTCGGTCGTTTATTGGCCAGTGGCTACCGATTAAAGACCGCGATCGTGCGGTGCTAGGCAGTGGCCCACTGGGACGCAATCATAAACTGGGCTACGGCGTCCTACTAGGGAAGCGTTGTTGGGATATTCAAACCAAGGTAAATATTGAAATTGGCCCCGTTAATTACGAGACCTATCAGACACTCTTGCCCAGTGGTCGTCGTTTTAACGAGCTAAAAAGTCTGATCAATAACTACGTGCCGGTTCACTTGGCGGTTGATTTGATTTTTTTAGTGACCGACTCCGTCAATAACAGCCAGCCACTGAGTGGGGGGTTAAGGCTCTCCCAAAATACATGGCTGCAAGGTGAAAATGCTCACCACATGTCAGGAAAAATTCATTTAAACAGGAATGACTAAGTTAAGTTGCCATTGATTCAAAGGAACTATTATGGAATTTGATAAGCTAATAAAAAATATGTCTGATGACTGCCGGGATTTATTTGAAAAATCCGTTGCCATGGCATCATCGCGCTCACACTACTCAATTGATATAGAGCATTGGCTAGCCGAAGTGCTCAATGGCCAAGAAAAAGACATCATGATTGTGCTACAGCACTTTGATGTCAAACCAGAGACCTTGCAAGCAGATATTGCCAAGGCCCTTGAAGTGTTAAAAACGGGCAACGATGGTTTCCCCAAAATTGCCCCTGATGTCGTACGTTTATTATTTGAAGGCTGGATGATTGCATCAACCCAGTATGCCTCTCTTGTAATTAGGCCTGTACATATTTTGCTGGCGATTACTGAAAATGCAAGTTTGCGTTTACGGGCATTAAAAATATCGAGTGAATTTGAAAAAATTACCGCCGATGACTTTCGTGAGCAGTGCGAATCGTTGTTGCAAAACCCTTCGCCTGAACAACAAACCGCAACCGCTGCTGCCGGTGGCCCGACTAAAACCCCGGCACTTGATCAATTCACCCTGAACCTAACCGCTCAGGCACGCGATGGCAAAATCGATAAAGTACTTGGCCGCGATCATGAAATACGCCAAATGATCGACATTCTGTGCCGGCGCCGACAAAACAACCCCATTTTAACCGGTGAGGCCGGTGTCGGTAAAACGGCCGTTGTCGAAGGTTTGGCCGAGCGTATCGCCAGTGGCGAGGTACCCGAAATATTACAAGACGTTGAATTACACAGCCTTGATTTAGGTTTATTACAAGCCGGTGCAGGGGTTAAAGGTGAATTTGAAAACCGCCTGAAAGGTGTGATTAAAGAAGTTCAGCAATCGCCTAAACCCATCATTATGTTTATCGACGAAGCACATACACTCATCGGTGCGGGTAACCAGTCTGGCGCAGGCGATGCAGCTAACTTATTAAAACCCGCATTGGCACGTGGCGAATTGCGCACTGTGGCAGCCACCACTTGGGCTGAATATAAAAAATACTTTGAAACCGATGCCGCACTGACCCGGCGCTTTCAGGTCGTCAAAGTAGAAGAACCCAGTGAAGAGCAAGCCATTATAATGTTGCGTAGCATTACCCCCGGACTTGAGACGCACCACCGCATTACCGTACTCGATGAGGCCGTTATCAGTGCAGTGAGCTTGTCACACCGCTATATTGCTGGGCGGCAGCTCCCGGATAAATGTGTCAGTCTGCTCGATACCGCCTGTGCGCGTGTCAACTTAAGCTTGAGCGCCACACCGATGGCATTAGAACACTACGAAAAGCAATTAGCCAACATCGCCTTTGAAACTGAGCGCCTTAGTCGCGAGCAAGATAATGGTTATGACCATCGCGAAACACTGGTTGATTTGGATTTACAAAAAGTAGCGACTGAATCCTCTTACGATGAACTAAAGCAACGTTGGGATCAAGAGCGTGAGCTAATGACTGAGATCATTGAGTTGCGCTTGCACATTGAAGCTTTGCAACTTGAGCAAAGCGAAGACGATACCATTGATAATACGAGAAAACTTAAAACGGCTTCCAATAAACTTAAGAAATTGCGCAAGCAACTCGAAACCCTGCAAGGCGACAACCCGCTTATGTATGAGTGTGTTGATGCTCAAGTGGTCGCCGAGGTGGTTGCCGACTGGACGGGTATTCCTGTGGGGCGTATGCAAAGTGATGAGATTGATAACGTACTCGCTCTGCAAGAAACTATGGAAAAACGCGTGATAGGGCAAACCCATGGGTTAACCGCCATTGCGAAAGCCATGCAAACCGCGCGGGCCAAACTCAGCGATCCGAAGCGTCCGCTGGGCATTTTTATGCTCGTAGGCCCCAGTGGTGTGGGTAAAACAGAAACTGCACTAACACTGGCAGAGCAACTCTACGGTTCTGAGCAAAACATGACAGTGATTAATATGTCAGAGTTTAAAGAAGAGCATAAAGTGTCACTATTAATGGGCTCGCCGCCGGGGTACGTAGGCTATGGTGAAGGCGGTATTTTAACAGAAGCTGTACGCCGTAAACCTTACAGTGTGGTACTGCTCGATGAAATGGAAAAAGCACACCCCGGTGTGCAGGATATTTTTTATCAAGTGTTTGATAAAGGCATTTTACGTGATGGCGAAGGGCGCGACATCGATTTTAAAAATACCGTCATCATCATGACTAGTAATACCGCCAGCGAACAAATTGAGCAGCTGTGCATTGACCCCGATACCAAGCCTGCACCTGATGCCTTACTTGAGGCGATTGCACCCACATTGCGTGAAACCTATAAACCGGCATTTTTAGGTCGAGTTAACGTTGTGCCTTACTACCCACTGGATGAAACCTGTTTGGCGACCATTGCACATTTACAGTTGGATGTCATTAAAAACCGCATTCAAACTAACTACCATGTACCACTAGTGTATACCGATAAATTTGCAGAGAACATCGTACAACAATGTCAGCAGTCTGACACCGGTGCACGACAAATTGCGACGTTACTTAACAACACATTACTGCCACAAATGGCAGAGGTTATGTTAGAAGCGTTGGCGTCAAATAAGACATTTGACCAGATTACTGTAGACATTAATAAAGGTAATTTATTTGATATACGTTTACATAAGCAAAAGAAAAACACTAGAGCAAAAAAAGAAAGTAATATCGAATCTGTGTAACAAAAAAAGTAAAAAAGTGGCTAAAAAATTAGAAATGATGCACAGTTCTGATCACTTTTTGATGTATACTACATAAAGTCTTAGGTAGTTATTATTTAAGGCAGCCAAATATGGTTTATTTAAACTGATAAGGAAAAGGAATAAGTTATGTCTATTTTCGTAAACTACGAAGGAATTAAAGGCGAGTCATCTGATAGCAGCCACAAAGGCTGGATGGATGTAGAAACTGTTGCTTGGGGTGTTGGTCGTCAAATCACTTCTTCAACCTCTACACAAGGTGACCGCGAATCATCAAATGCTGTAGTCAGCGATCTACAAATCACTCGTTTTATGGATAGCTCAACACCTAAGCTGTTCATCGAATCATGTTGTGGTACCGGTAAATCAGTTAAAATCCATTTAACAAAAACAGGTACAGGTTCTGGTACTGACGTTTACATGGAATACACGCTGAAAAATGCACTGTTGAGCAACTACACTGTGAATGCAAATGCACAAGGTACTGACCGCCCAACAGAAACATTGACTATCAGCTTTGTTGATGTAGAAGTTAAGTACACTCCATACGACGAAGATGGCAATGCAGAAGCTGCTATTGCTGTTGGTTTTGATACTGCATCAAACGTTAAGCGATAAGCTAAACGCATAATGCGACCTGCTAGCATCACACGAAAGTGTGGTGTTAGCTTTCCTTTCTGCTAAAATCTTTTTTCTCGCACATCGATACCAAATCTAACGATACAATTTAATGACGTTTCACCAATATCTCTATTCTTGGTACTTTATTATCTCGACGCCAGGTTTATATTATCGATCTACGGTATTGCCAAAGTAACGAATGCCGCTTATTAGTAAAATGGCAATAATCAAAGTACGGTAATATCACTTTTGATAATAAACAGCCGTGTAAGCCGTAACACTAATCGGCGCATTGTTGTGATGATCGTGATGGAGCTAAAAATTGCCGGTAAGTTAGTAAGTCACATAAATTGAGATGCTGTGCGCGGGCATAGGCTGCCTTAATACGCTGTGAATACTTAAGGTGTAACCCGTGAGTAAGGCCTAAAGAGCCGTTGTGGGTCTTCATGCCTAATACAAAAATACACACTACCCATTATTAAATAACGCCATATAAAAATCACCCAGCAGGCTTGCAAATATATCTGGATAGTTTAATAACACAAAGCCGTTATCGCCTTCGTAAACATCAAACACCTCACTATCGAGTAAGGCTTGCACCTGTGCAGAGGTTGCTCTGTGTTTATTGCGTACAAGCGCTGACAGTTGTGTGCATAGCTCACGCCGGCTATGGGCATCGCGCCATTGATGAAAATGGCGTGCGTGCTGCTGCTCATCATACGTCTCAATCGTGGGTAGGTTATCGTGGCCATTGTTTTTTTCAACGCACCGCCGAATCAAAGCCGTATCATTGAGCACACTCGCCGTCGTGGGGTAGTAGGCTAAAAAGGCATTAAACGGATACGATAACCCTTCATCATTAGTGAATAACTTTAACGAATCAGGTGTTATTGTATTGGCGAGATACAGGCACAAGTCAATAAGTTTTTCTGTATTGTCTTCGCGGTGGCGATTAGTCTCATTATCCATAAATGGTGCAATAGTACTGAGCGTTATCTCGGCCACACCATCCATATCTCGCCCAAAACCCGATGTTCCAATAGCGTGGCTTTGTGCCCAACAGTTAACACTCATATCGAGATAGTGAGTCTCGCCTTGGTCGTCAATATAACTAAACCACGACGATGCTGAATAAAAGCGTGCCTTCTCTTTATGGGTCTCGGCTGAGGTGAGCACCTCGTTGACTGCCAGCTTAGCATCGTGTTCAGCCACAACATCGTTGGTGTGATCACCGGTAAAAAAAAGCCCATGCCAGTGTGCAAATGCCTGTGTCGGATAACCCCCTAAACAGTCAACCAACTGCTTAAACAACTGCGTTGCAGAGTAGTCATTATTAATGTAAATACGAATAGTGGCCTTAGCCATAAAACCCTCTAATTACCTTGTTTAACTGCATGAATATAGATGGGCTTACCGTTTGCCCTGACCATTGTTCCCCCTTGCATGAGAACACCACCTGCGCTGACACTGTAAGGAGGATCAACAATACCATCCTTAACAAATACATCCTGAAAGCGCACATTCTCTTTACCTAATTGTTTACCCACGGCATTAAATTGTTTTTGTGCGCTACCCACATTGCTGGCCCCTTTGCCTTCGCCAAGATCAAACTTACCCCCTTTAACCTCAGCGAGAACATCAATATTAGTCTCTTTTATTTTAGGCACTGACTCAACATTATAGGTACGTTTATAAGCTTCATCTCCCAAAAAGACACGCTCGACATCACTGCGTTTTGCCGCGTGTTCTGCCGCTGCAATTTCCCGGTAGGCTGAGCTGACCTCACGGGGATTTGTAATGTCTGTTTGGCCGCGTATTTTTTCAGATTTAGCGACATTTTTCCGGTTAATTCTAAACCCCTGCGTGATTTTATCATTGGGGTAATCAATAGCCTTCTGCGCGCGAGTATTGTCTAACGCGCGAGCGGGTTTGGCTGATTCAGGCACCTCTACCCTAATGGGTTTTGGTGGCGGCTCTATTTTAATCGCCGATTTATCCAATGCCCTGGCCATATCGGCCATGTCATCAATTGCCTTTGCACTAAACGGCCCGATATGTTTACCCGCGCGGCCCACTTGACCTGCGTGAGCGCCTGCTTGTGCTGAGCGGCGAGCCACATTGCCCGAGCCGCCGCTGGCTATCGCCAATAATACCTCAATCCCGATTTCAGAGACAACGCGTACACCCAGTGTGCGGCGTTTGCGATAGTGAATACTTTGGTAATAGCTATCAAAAAAGTCGATCATCAGCTGGCGGGTGAGGGGGTCATTGTTAAGCTGATTAAAAATCTCAAGGCCTCGTTTTGCCTGGCGAATCAACGCCTCGGCACTGGCAAGTTTTTTATCGATGGCAATCCCCAGCGCTTGAATATCAGCGATAACGCCCTCGTTATCCTGCTCAAAGGCCTTTTTGGCCGTTGCCAGAACCTTAAGGTCAAACTCGATGATATCGCCAGTAATCGTGACCAAAAAGCGCCCGATATCCCACAGGCCCACCACCAAATCAACCGCCGTATCGACAACCTCAGCCCCGACATCATAAGTCTCTACCACCTTGCGCCACAGCAACCAGCGGTCCCAGTGAAGACGGTCCGACTCATCTTTACCCACCCATCGCTCGACAATAATGCGCCCGAGTTCATTGGCAAGTATATTGCGCTTAGCCACAAGGCTATTGCTGGTGGCCCCCGTATCGCCGGGCCCACTAAACAGTGGATCATCGGCATTGGCAAGGCGCGCTTGTTGCTGGCGGGCAAGCTGAAAGACTTTAATGCGCCCAGAGAGAATAAGCCGCTCAACATCGTTGCGCAAGGTATAGGTGACCCAGTTTGTCGGCTTAGCGTGGTGGTATAGTTGGTAAATTACGCTGAGCTCATCCCAGTCGAATCTATCGGTTAGCGACTCAAGCTCATTGCTGGCCTGTTGCAGCAAATTGCTAGAAAAACCTTCGCGCTTTAACATCATCCAGTAAGAGGGCTGATAGCGCTCATTGGCAAACAACCAACAGTGGCCACCCACCACATAACCGACCAGTTGAGCGGATAAATGAGTGGGTAGGGCAATTCTAGTGACATTCATGTCGATTCCTATCGCCCAGCCCGCAAGACCTATGGCGCCTAATCCTCGTGTATAAAGTGTATGTTATTGCATGTGCTCCCGTCATCTCAGACGCGCCTTAATATATGGGCAGTGTCAGTGTGGGGTGATGCGATTAACCTCTCTAATAGCATGGGCTATCCTATTGTGATGGCAAGCGACTGATCGTAAACCTGTATGAATCAATACTCTTATTATGGGTAACTATTACCCGCACTAAAATGCGTTATTGATGGGCAGCAGTAGCCGCTTCGTTGTATCAATATTTTCTGTGAATAGATATAAAAATAGGATGAAGGGTTGTTTCCTTATGATGTCGGTAGCGACATTCATCGCAACTTATTTTTTGTATAGACTTCAAGTAAAAAGACAGTGATGAGTGTCACGTTTTTGATAATTTTAGTCTCAGTATTAACGGCCTAAACACCTTATTATTACCCCCGCAATAGGGTCTGTCAGAGCGTAGGTATTGGGGTAAAATGACCTATAGAGCGGCGAATATTCTGCGCTTTTATTGCGTTTTCTCGTCTTTTTATTATCGTTAAATAATCAGTGGCATATACAGAATTAACACCCTGAATATCACTCTTAATCTAAATGTCACTCTTAACCTAAGTGTCACTCTTAAATAGTATCGTTGTAGTCGCAGGCACCGGCGTTTTTTTTGCAATTATATAAATCATAAAAAGAGGCTAAAGATCTTTCATCATGTTTTTAGTGACAATTTTTAGCCATACATTTTAAGGCACTTTGCAGGCAATTTTTTACTTAAAATAAAGTGATCTTCGTCACGCTTTTTCGGGCGCTCAGCCCGTTTACAAGTCCATTGCAAGCGTTCGTCACCGAACAATAGTATACTGCAATTATTACAGGTACTATCTACACCTGCACAGCAACAATAAATGTACGGCGTACATACGCATACCGTGTCAGTGTTTAATGGGGCATCAAACGGATTTATCAATTAACTCCTCAACCCCCTACCTCTAACACACGCACTGGCGCATACCCACCCAATAATGGTTTAGACGGCAACAGGAACAGGACAGTAGTTAAGGAGTTACTATGTCAGACGGAAAATCCACCCAAGCTCATCATCTAGTTCGCTTAAACACCGTACTGGGTGAAACGGCATTAATGCCCGTTTCACTACAGGCGCGCGAATCTATGTCGCAGGGCTTTACCTTCAGCCTCAGCGTATTCTCAGAAACCCACCATACATTGAGTGCCCGCGATCTTGTGGGCACCATGGCTACGGTCGGCCTTGTGCAAACTGACGACAGCATTCGCTATTTTAACGGCTATATCAATGAAATCATTGCCGAGGGCAGTGCTAGAGCAGGGCAACAGAGCAACTACCACCTGAGTATCGTCTCGTGGGTGCAGCTCTTATTAGCCAAGCGTAGTGATTGCCGTATCTTTCAAGATAAAAGTGTCGATGATGTCGTGCGCGAAGTCTTTAAGCCCTATGGTGATGTTGCCAACTACAAACTCGATTTGGGTAGCCACCCTAAACGGCGTTTTTGGGTGCAGTACAACGAAACCGACCAAGCATTTCTACACCGCATCTGCGCCCGCGAAGGGTTGGCCTATTACTTTAAACACGACAACGGCGCGCACAAACTGCATATTGTCGATAAGAGCGATGCCTTGGCAACCTTGAATCCCAAAGCTGTTAAACTGCAACCCCACACCCACGCTCACGACCACCTGATGCGCTGGGAAAACACCGGGCGCTTTGTGACTGGCGAATACGAGCAGCGCAGCTACAACTACATGTCGCCGAGCAAAAACTTAAAAGTCACCGGCAAAGCCAGTACTGCTATCGCCGACGTGCCCCGTGTGATGGATGTACAGTCCTACTACTTCAGCGAAGGCTACCACAACGACAGCGAAGGCAAGGCCGATATTCAGCGTGTGGCCAGCCAAGGGGTCGAGCGCAGCCAAGTGGCGACCGGCTCAGGCAACTGCCGCCACCTACAGGTCGGCCAGCACTTTAGTGTCGAGCTAGCTACAGGGGGGGATTTTGCCGACAAAGGGAAAACGTTTACATTGACTGAGGTCGTGATTGCGGCCAACGACACCACTGGCGAATTGAGCTGCTCAATTGAGGCCGTGCCCAAAGATGAGCTCGTCTACCCATCAGCTAATATGCCGACCATTGCCGGCCCACAAACCGCCATAGTGACAGGCCCCAAAGGCGAAGAGATTCACACCGACCAATACGGCCGCGTTAAAGTGCAATTTCACTGGGACCGCCTCGGTAAAGGCGACCAAGATACCACCTGTTGGTTGCGCGTGATGCAAAGTGTGGCCGGCCCCTCATTTGGCGCACACTTTACCCCACGCATTGGCCAAGAGGTCGTTGTTGCCTTTGAAAACGGCAATCCCGATCGCCCCTTTGTGATAGGCGCGCTCTACCATCCAGAACACATCCCCCCGTATGCCGATCAAAAAGGCACACGTGCGGGTATTCGCACCCGCTCCACTAAAGGCGGCAGTGCCAATAACTGCAACGAACTCTACTTCGAAGATAAAAAGGGTGGCGAAGAAGTGTATCTTCAAGCCGAGAAAGACCTCAATGCACTGGTTAAACACAACGAGGTGCACAAGGTGGGCAACAAATTCTTTATCGATGCTAAACAAGAAATTCGTCTGCAAGTGGGCAGTAGTGTGTTAAAAATGACCCCCAATAAAATTGCCATTAGCAGCCCCAAAATCGATATCGATGGCGACGTTGATATAAACTAGTGCTGTGTACCTCGTGGCGCTAAAAAGCACACCATCTAGCGCTAACTAAAACTAAAACTAAACATAAATAGTGGCGAGATGTTTTATAACAGGAAGTCTTTTATATTGGGTGTAGCAAGTAGAGCATTGGCGTGTGTTTTTGGTCTACATAATAGAGTTAAAAACGGTGGTATAATGCACTTTCATGAAAAAACAGAGTGTACAAGGCATAGAGGCCATAAAGCAGGATAGGGCAGAATGAAAGTCTATAGCACTATATTAATTCGATTATTATTAGTAACCAGCAGCCTTGCGCTAGTAGCCTGTGGTGATAATACGCTTGCGGCATTAACAGAGACTCATAGCGATCAAGCTGATAACACAGAAAGTGCAATAACAACGCAATCTCGCTCTAAGGCAAAAGATACCCCCGAGGTACGCAATATGTTGGCAGCTTTCGCCAAACAAGCACATCGCATAGAGCTAAATGGTTGTGAGATGCTTTATAACGGGAAACCGTTTGAGTTGGGTATGAC
>Ga0193960_1000144_pt1 | contig 30176 bp, 24 predicted proteins | sample FB_3_MG_FD_140338 | JGI IMG/M metagenome (GOLD analysis project Ga0193960, IMG submission 140338) | Microbial mat bacterial communities from the Broadkill River, Lewes, Delaware, United States - FB_3_MG | ecosystem: Environmental > Aquatic > Freshwater > River > Microbial mats | place: USA... | reverse complement strand
TCGGGTTCTAGGTATTAAGCCTGCTCAAGTTTTCAAAACACTATTGGTCGCGTTGAACGGTGATAATAAGAAACTAGCCGTGGGCGTTGTGCCTGTTTCAGGTCAATTAGATCTGAAAGCAATCGCGTCAGCGTTGAAGGTTAAAAAGGTAACGATGGCTAACCCGCAGGATGCGGAACGCGCTACGGGTTATGTTGTAGGTGGTATTAGCCCTTTAGGCCAGAAGAAACGCTTGCCGCTAGTATTAGATCAATCCGCGAAAGAGCACGATACTATTTTTATGAGCGCCGGCCGGCGTGGACTTGAGATTGAGATGTCAGCTGCCGATCTGGTTAAGCTAACAAAAGGTGTATTTTCCTCTATTAGCAAAGGTTAGCTTCTTGCTGCTGTTTTAGTTTTGTTTCTAACAGTTCTGCACTAATGGGTTTACTAAAATAAAATCCTTGGGCGTATTCGCAATGATGTGTCTGTAGAAGACGCATCTGTTCTTCGGTTTCCACACCTTCGGCAATAACTTTTAAGCCCAACCCATGCGCCATATCGATAGTGGCATTTACAAGCTCAAGGTCAGCGGGATCGATTGATATATCGTTTATAAAGCTACGGTCAATTTTTAGCGTGTCGAAAGGATAGCTTCTAAGATAGCTAAGAGAGGAATAGCCTGTACCGAAATCATCCATTGATATTGAGATACCCAGCTCATTCAATTGCGCGATGGCATTGTCGATATCTGCGTGTTGAGACATCAATACGCCTTCGGTAATTTCTAATTCGATATTCTTGCCGTTAATGCCGTAGTGAAGCATTTTTTCATGGATTGAATCGACTAGCGCAGCGTCACGGAACTGGCGCGGGGATAAGTTAATGGCAATATGGAAAGTTGGTGATAACTCTTTCATCCATTTCTGTGTTTGCTCTAAGGCTTCGTTCAAAACGAACTGTCCAATCTCAATGATTAGGCCGGTATGCTCAGCAATAGGAATAAATTCGACCGGTGAAACGAGACCAAGTTCTTTCGAATGCCAGCGAAGCAGGGCTTCTGCTCCAACGATCTGTTGGCTTTGGAGATCAATAACCGGTTGATAAAGCACATAAAGCTCTTTACGAGCGAGTGCTCCGTGCAGTTTATCTTCTAGTAGTAAGCGCCGCTCAGCACCAATGTTCATCTCTTGGGTAAAGTAATGACAGCTATTACGGCCCTCCGCTTTAGAGTGGTACATCGCAGAATCCGCATTTCTTAAAAGCTCAGCAGGGGTGTCGCCGTCAAGCGGGTATATTGAGATGCCGATACTCATGGTGAGTAATATCTCGCGACCTTCGACCGAAAGTGCCGAACGGAACTGTTGCAGTAAGTTGAGGGCAATCGGCAGCGCTTGGGTGGAATCGCGCAGATTGTCTAGCAAAACGATAAATTCATCACCGCCCAGACGGCCAACGGTATCACCTTCACGTATGCAGTCTCTTAAGCGATGTGCCGCTTCTACGAGTATCTTATCCCCCGTACCATGGCCTAGGGTGTCGTTTACCTTCTTAAAATCATCCATATCCAGAAATAGTACGGCGACTTGATTTCCACTACGATGAGCATTGGTTAACATAGTTTCTAGACGATTCATCGCTAAGAAACGGTTGGGGAGGTCGGTTAAACTGTCAAAGTGGGCTTGATGAAGGATTTTCTCTTCTTGTGCTTTCTGTTGGGTGATATCTTGCTTAACCGCAAGGAAGTGTTTGATATTATTCGCGGCGTCAAACACCGGTGCGATATGGGCTTCCTCCCAAAATATCTCACCGTTTTTACGTTGGTTTTGGAACTCACCGCGCCAAGAGAGGCCTGCGCTCAATTTTTCCCATAGTTCACTAAAACGCCCTTGGGGTGTTTTGCCTGATTTCAGCATACGAGAGTTATGCCCGATCACCTCCTCTTTAGCGTAGCCTGTTACCGTTTCAAAGGTGCTGTTTACATATTCAATATCACCAACCGGGGAGGTTATTACAACGGATACTGGGCTTTGTTCAATCGCTTGCGATAGCGTTAAAATGTGCTCTTCGGTTTTGCGCTTTTCGGTAATATCACGACTGATACCGACTAAACCTTGGACATCGCCATCAAGATCACGAAAAGTGGTTTTTAGGGTTTCGAACAGTAAGGATTCACCATTCTTATCTGTGACCCATGATTCGTATTGCTCTACGCTATTGTCGTTAATGACACGGTCTTCCTCGTCATCGGTATCAAACTCGGCATGTTGGTCAAAAAGCTCGTTATCTTTTTTACCAATGATTTCTGTTTCATCCATGGCGACATAAGTTTGGAATGCTTTGTTGCAGCCAAGGTATTTACCTTCTTTATCTTTAATAGAGATGTGATCGGGCAGCGCATCAATAACACCGCGGAGCATGCCTCGTTCCCTATTAAGAATCTTCCTATTTTCCTGGAGCGCTTGTTCTGCCTGACGTCTATCTTCCTGACGGCGGAGGATTAAGCCAAGGAGCATTGTCCCTATGGGATAAAAAATAAGAAGTGTTGGAGCGACGGCTGCAATTATTTTGAAACGGAGGTGTTCAGGCATGAAATACATAAGGCAGATGATCGTAACTTGTACGGTCAGGCCTAAAAAGTACATGCTTAACCAGTTGATCGTTTTGCCATGCTTATCACTGAAGTAACGCCATAAAAGACCTGTAATCGCCGGTAGAATAATGGCGGCAGACCCCACATACATCCCATCACCACCTTGATAAAGACGTAATGGGACCATCATGCATACTGCGATTGCGGTTGGAATGATGCCAAAGAAAAGTCCACAGAGGCAGATAAGTACCCAGCGGGCATCGAAAAAGACACCTGGAATTAATTCCCAAGGGGTCATCATTACCGCGATGCCTAGGAGGCCAACTAAGATGCCACTAATAGCATCTCGAAGGTAATGTGATCGTAAGTTGTGAAGGCCCAGCGAATCATAGACAACGCCCATGGCCAATAGTAAGGCTACGTTATTTATCAATCCGATAAAGCTCGAGTTTTCCATTACAACTACATGCTCGCAAAATAATTATGCTTTGAGGTACATCGTGAGTGTCTTATTAAAACCTGTTCTTTAGTATAATTATACCATGCTAACTGTATGGTTTTTAGATGGTTATTTAAAAATAGTACATCGTGAGTGTTAGTCCAAGTAAAACAGCAACCGCGAGCACCATACTGCCCGTTGGCCATGTTCTCGCCATCAGACCATGAGAGCCGTGATGGGTTGCCAGTAATGCGATAAGAGAGCGCCATCTGCTATTAATCGACTGGCTGTATGTAGTGTAAATAGATTGTGTTCTATCGCTTAGGGTTAGTGCCCAGTGGGGCAGTAAACGTCGATAAAACCATTCGATATCTAGGTTTTGAGATCTTAATTCAGGCGGATAAATATGTGCCAGTTTTAGCCATGTGAAGGCGAGGGCAGAAAATGCCAGTAGTTGCAGTTGTGCTAAAACATGGCTGGCATCGTAGGCACTGTAATCGAGCTCGTAAGGTAAATGGGCGTAAAGCAGTTGTGGAAAGCAGCCTATCGCAAAGCATAGTACAGCAGCTATCGTCATGGCGATTAACATATTGTTGGGCGGTTCGTGGGCAGTCTCAACAAACTTGGATGGTTTATAGAAAAAGGCAAAAAATGGGATTTTGATCCCTGCATGATGAAATACTCCTGCACTGGCAAAGAGTAGGGCTAACCAGATGACCGTATGTTCTTCGGCCATTACCGCTGTCACAATAATTGATTTGCTAACAAAGCCGCTGAAGAGAGGGAACGCTGATATTGAGGCGGCACCGATCATGCAGAGCCATGCCGTTTTGGGCATTTTTTGATAAAGCCCGCCTAATTCAGAGCCTCTAATTTCTCCTGTAACTTGCAGCACAGCTCCCATACTCATCATTAATAAGCCTTTAAAAATGACATCATTGAAAGCATGGGCAACGGTACCGTTGATCGCAAGTTCCGAGCCTATTCCGATCCCTACCACCATGAATCCTAATTGGTTTATTAAGCTATAGGCTAAAACGCGGCGCAGATCGTTTTCAATTACCGCGTAAAAAATCGGGAAACAGGCCATGATTGCACCGATATAGATGAGCAGTTCGGTACCAGCAAAGCCTCGTGCTAAGGCGTAGATGGCAACTTTTGTTGTAAATGCAGTAAGAAATACGGTGCCTATCGGTGTGGCCTCTGGATAGGCATCCGTGAGCCAGCTATGCAGCATCGGGAAAGCGCTTTTTATACCGAAGGCAATAAAAATAAGGACACCGCCGGGCGAATCGAGCCCTATATGGTTGAAATCTAAGCTATTGCCGGCATTTATATAGCTGATGGCGCCTGCTAGCAGTAATACCCCCGATCCGACTTGAAAACAGAGATACCTCATCCCAGCTTTTGCTGACCTGTTCGTTCTGCGAGTAAATACGAGTAACGTTGATGTTAAGGCGAGCAGTTCCCAATATATAAACAGTGTTAACAAATCTCCGGAAAATACTGCACCTATAGCGCTGGCGGCATAAGAGAGTGCGGCTACATCTTGTAATTTATCCCGTTGATGGAGCGCGTAGATCACACCGATAAATGCCGCCAAGTGAAAAAGATAACCAAATAAAATGGATAAACGATCGATTCGCGTAGGCGTGAGCTCCATACCCATAATGGTTGATTGGGTACTAAATTCAGCCGGAAACAAACTAAGATTGATGGCACTGAGTACGACAGTGATAAGCAAAGTAGCCGCACGGAGCTTATGACTGATCACGATGGTCAGAATCGCACCCAGATAAAGAATGCTCGCCGGAGGCAGTGGAGCGAAAGTTTGTAATAGATCATTCATTACTACTTTCCTCCCCGTTTCGATCTATGGTTTGTTTCGTTTCTTCCTCATAGTAGTGCTCATCGCGCATTAACAGTTTGCGAAGCTCTTTGGCGAGTAGTACTAAAATGACACAAGAAACAAAGCCATAAACACCATAAAAACCAAACATCTCTTCCCAAGGGTGGGAGGTGTGGCGATGAATAATGCCATCCAATGCAAATAACACCACACAACAGATGACTAGGGCTTGGACGAGTCTTCGAATGTTTTTAGGTTCATTTAGTCTCGGTGTTTTCATGACTAAAGCCCTTTATCGATTAGGTTGATGAGGTGGTATAAAACGTCAGGTTTTAGGAACAACAGCAAGCAGAGCAGTGTTGTTGTTCCAATGGCCAATAAATGCGGTGATAGGGGCTCTTTGAACGTTAAGGGTGTGGTTGATTGTTGAAAGAAAAATGCCCGTAGCGGGATCTCTAGCAGGTAGATTAAGTTAAGCAGCGAGCTGATCAGTAGTGAGGCTGTTAGGATCAATTGACCGCTTTCGATGGTGCCTTGTACCAGCCACCACTTGCTCCACATTCCGGCAAAGGGTGGAAGGCCTATTGTGGATAACGCGGCTAATGTAAAACAGCAGAGCGTAATAGGAATCTGCTTTCCAATACCATTTAATTCGCTGACACGTGTTTTATGTGTCGCCAGTAAAATGGCCCCGGCGCAGAAAAATAGGGTTATCTTTCCGAAAGCATGGGTCACGATATGCATCGAACTTCCCATAATGCTGCTGCTCGTGGCGAGCATAGCCCCCAAAATAATGTAGCTTAGTTGGCCGATGGTGGAATAGGCTAATCGCGCCTTGATATTGTCCTGTTTTAACGCGATCAATGATGCGGCCACGATGGTGAAACCCGCTAGATAGGCCAAAAAATCAGCCGCGGGTAGTAGGGATATATTATCGATGCCAAACAGGTAGATGACGACCTTCAGCAGTGTAAATACCCCGGCTTTAACCACAGCAACCGCATGAAGTAATGCCGATACCGGCACGGGGGCAACCATGGCCGCAGGTAGCCAGCGATGGAAAGGCATAAGCGCAGCCTTCGCCGTACCAAAAACAAATAGCAGTAGCAGTATATTAAGTAAAAATGGGTCAGTATCTGCTGGGAAAATCCCATCTGCTTGGAACGCTAACGTACCGGCGATATTGGCACTCCATATTGTGGCGAGTAATAGGAACATGATGGATGTTCCCATTAAAATGCCAAGATATAGGCGGCCGGCTTGCTTGGCTTGTTTTGACCCTGCGTGGGTAACAAGGGGGAAGGTTGCCAGTGTTAGCATTTCATAAAAAATAAACAACGTAAGCATGTTGCCGGATAGTGCTATCGCTTGGGTGACGGCGATAGAGAGGGCAAAGAAACAGTAGAAGCGTGTTTGGTTCAGCTCTTTATGTTGGCGCATATACCCGATGGCATAGAGCGATGTGATGGGCCACAGGGTACTGACAAGCAGTGAAAACATGATGCCCAGAGGGTCAGGGCTGAACAGGATCGGATAGTTAGGTAGCGGGATCGCTAAAATGAGCTGCGGGGGATTATCAAAATCAATCGTTTGGTAAAGCATCGCCGCACATATCAACAGAACGATAGAACCGAAAAGCGTGACGGCCTCACGTAAATTGGGTGACGAATTGAAAAACGGCAACGCTATAGCCACGGTAAGTGGAACAAGTAATAACGCTAGCATTAGGGTAATTGAAAGCTCCATATTAGTAGCCCCCAACCAGAATATTTGCCGCTCTTTGGGCAAGTGATACGGTTAACTCTGTATTGATACCGTAATAGATATTGGCAATCACCAGTGCCCAAATGGGAACAAGCATCGTTAGCGGGGCTTCATCTCGTGTTAAAGGGGCGGTTGCCGTTGATGTTGAGGGCTGCAAGGTAATCGCTTCAACCATTTTCCATACATAGATGATCGCGAGTAATGATCCGAAAAGGATCAACAGTGCGAGGGGCCAAAGCCCGGCTTCTAGACTGGCATTGATCATGTACCATTTGCTGATAAAACCGGCGGTGCCAGGGATGCCAATTAAACTGAGTCCGCCGATAATTATTGCTAAGGAGGTGAGTGGCATTCGTTTCAGCATTCCTTGGCAATGTTTTAATTCTGCACCGCCAACTTTGTAAATCATTGCGCCTAGTGCTAGAAATAGCGCGCCTTTCATCAACGCATGATTAAAGAGATGAATGATGGCTGATGCGATGCCTAGCTTGCTTGCTAAACCAATAGAGAGTGAGATATAGCCTAACTGCGCGATGCTTGAGTAGGCTAAAAGGCGCTTAAGGTTGACTTGAAATATCGCCACTAACGAGGACGATACAATAGCGACAGAACCTAAGGCGATGAGAATCACGTCAAGCGGCATCGTGTTTAGGGAAAAATTGAAATCGAAGACGGTTAATAAAAAGCGCAGTAACATATAGACCGCTACTTTTGTGGCGGTGGCGGCTAAAAAAGCACTGACAACGGAAGGGGCATAGGCGTAAGCGTTGGGTAACCATAAATGCAAAGGAAACAGCGCTAGCTTTAAACAAATCCCAACGGTTAAAAATGCGAAACCGGCCCTGATGGTTCGGTTGTCGTAGAGTGACGGCAGGCGTTCGGAGAGATCCTGCATATTAAGGGTGCCGGTCTGCATATATAAAAAGCCGATCCCGATTAGGATAAACGTCGCGCCAATTGTACCCATCACTAAATATTTGAAGGCCGCATTGAGTGCGCGCCGATCTTTGCCCAAGCTAATCAGCGTGTATGAAGCTATCGATGAAATTTCTAAGAAAACAAACAAATTGAATACATCGCCGCTGATACAGATACCGCTTAATCCGGCAATGGCGAGTAAAAGTGTGGCGTAAAAAGGCACAATCCTATTTTTACTGATCTCCTGTTCTACCGAGTAGCGAGCGAAGAGAACAACCAAACTCGCGATACTAGTCAACAATAACAGAAGAATAATACTGAGCAGATCTAGCCTATATTCAATCCCCCACGGCGGTTGCCAACCGCCTAGCGAATAGCTAATCGGGCCAGATGCCGTAATGGTATTGAGGAGCTTTATAGAACCAATAAAGCTAAAAATACATGCGGCTAGTGCCAGTAACCAGCTTACTTTTGCACTATCAAAGAGGACGCACAAAGGGGCGGCTATCAATGGAATGATAATGATCAGAATTGGAAGATGATCGACAACACTCATGATTGATCCTCTTTCTGTTCCGCTGGGTGCTCTTCTTCTACAGGCTCATCCTCATCATCTTTTCTGTTATCAATGATCTGAATCTCATCCTCTTCAACGGTGTTATAGGTTTCTTTGATTCGAATAATAATGGCTAAACCGACAGCGGTTGTTGATACCGATACCACAATGGCTGTCAGAATGAGTACATGTGGAAGCGGATTGGAATACAGGTTACTGCCTTCAACATATATAGGCACTTCGCCTCCACTGACGTGACCAATGCTGATATATAAAATAAAAGCAGAGGCTTGGAATAGACTTAACCCAATGATTTTTTTAACTAAATTTCCTTGTGAGATAACAACAAAAAATCCTGCCATCATTAGGAAAATAACCACCCAATAATTAAAGAGGCCGGCGATATTACTCATAAAGGGGGCCTCCTATCCGTTTTTACGGTGATCTGAGCGCGGCCTGAAAAGGCAAAAAAGATCGTTAAGGCAACAGAGAAGACGGTAATACCTACGCCCAGTTCGACAAGGAAAATACCGATATGCTGTGCCGAGGTAGGATTGTCAGAGAGGGCGCTGTAATCCAGAAAAGCTTTACCATTGAATAAACTGTAGAGGCCAACACCGGCATAAAGTAAAACCCCCAGCGCTGCTAGACGTTTTAAAAAATTAGGGGGGACGATCAGACGGGCATCGCCCTCACCGAAGACGAGATCATAAAGGATAAACCCGCTGGCAAAAATAATACCTGCCTGGAAGCCCCCTCCAGCACCATAATCACCGTGGAGTTGAACGTATAAAGCAAATAGTAGGATAAAAGGCAGCAGTACTTTTACCACAACCCTGAGCACTAATTGATCCCCGATGGCAGATCGCCCGGGGTGAACTTCACCGCTGTCTTGGATGCCGAGAATAATAATAACGGCAAGTCCGGCACAGAATATTACAAAGGTTTCACCCAGCGTGTCGTAGCCCCTATAGCTGGCTAAGACGGATGTCACCATGTTCGGGATACCAATCTCTTTTGGGCTTTCCTCGATATAACGAGGAGAGACATGCTGTTGTGCCGGTGCATTGGGGTCACCCAGTAACGGGGCATCCAAAGTACCGTACACTAATGCTGCCCCGGTGATGGAAACAACGATCAAAGGGATGAATATATTGTGCTTTGGTTTACGCTCGTAGCGTCCGGTTAAGCGTAAGGTCGCTAGCATCAATACCGTTGTAATGCCGGCACCTACAGCGGCTTCTGTAAATGCAACATCGATCGCATCGAGACTTAAGAAAAATGTGGCGGTCAGAAAGCTATATATGCCAAATAGCATCGTGACAGCAAACAGGTCCCTAATTCGAATGGCTGCAATGGCCGTCACGCAAAGCATCGCTAATAGGGCTATATCCATTAAAGTGTCGATATATCACCCCCATTGTCCGAAGGTTTTTTGTTGGTGGCCTGTTTTTCGGTTGAATCTCCAGAATCATCTTTTGATTGAGTCAATGGCACAAGGCCACCATGCAAAGCCGCTTTGGTCATTGCATGGGATGCGGTTGGGTTGGTGGCTAATACGATGAGCATGATCATCAGGAGTTTCATGCTATCCAGAGAGATATCGGGTTGATTTAAGATAATGCCGGTGATGAGCAAGGGAGTAGCCAGCGTTTCTGTCACCCCAGCGGCATGAACGCGGGTAAAGAAGTCGGGGAAACGCAAAAGCCCTACGCCACCGGTAATGCATAAAAAACCGCCGATCAGAAAGCACGATGCGCTGAGAAAATTAAGGAGGGTATCCATCGCTATTCATCCTCCTGGCTAGGTAGGGTTTTCTGGTACTCAAAAAAGCGCATGACAGCGATGCTGCTGATAAAGTTAATCATTGCATAAAGCAGCGCTATATCTGCATAGCCTGACCAGCCCAACGCATGCCCACCAACGGCGATAAGCAGTACCGCTTTGGTTCCAACCATATTGGTGGCAAGCATTCTGTCATAAGCGGTTGGACCCAGGCAGGCTCTAATAAGGGCAAGCCCCATAGTGACAATGATGGCGACTACGGCTGCAAATAGCATGGTTATATCCTCAACCGTTTGATCTGTTTCTCCATCTCCCCATCACGGAGCTGCTTCATTCCATCCGGCGTGAGTGTATGTATAAGGAAATGATCATCTTTGATGTCAGTGGTTAACGTACCTGGCGTCAGCGTAATTGAGTTTGCGTACAGGGTTTTCTCTCGCGCGCTGTCTACATGGATATCGAGTCGTTCCCATACCGGATCAATAGGGAGCTTTGGGTCCCAAATTCGACGCACAACATCGATGTTTGATAGCAGCACATTCCAACTTAACCAGCCGGCGTAGCGAAATAGCTTAAGGGTTATTTTGAGTAGGGCAGGTTCCCGGTCGATTTGGTCCATGCGATGTTGGAGCCAAGCAATGATAAGAACTGATATTAGCCCAAGGGATAGAAAGAAGAGGGTTAGGTGGCCCGACAATAGCAGCCAAAATAGGTATAAAACCAATATAAGAATTGGATAATGCATGTCAATTTTCCCTTCCTAAAAACTAACAATGAATAAGAGCTGTTGTTGTTTTAATTGATTGCTCTTATCTGTACCGGGGTATTTCTTCCCTCGGCACTGTATTTAAAGGTAAGTATAGACAGAAAAAATTTAGTTGTAGGATATTCTGCCGATAGTACTATGATATTTAAGAGAAATTTTTAGGGGAAAACCCATCACACGTATCGTTTGCCCTCATATTATCGATATAGAAGCATCAGGCTTCGGTTCGGATAGTTATCCTATAGAGGTAGGTGTAGCGCTGGCGGGCGGTGAAAAATATTGTAGTCTTATTCTGCCAAAACAGGATTGGGTCCATTGGAGCCCAGAGGCTGAGAGCTATCATAATATCCCACGTCAGAATTTAATTGATTATGGTGCACCAGCCGAGAAAGTTGCGGCTGACCTTAATCGCCTTTTGTATAACCAAACGGTTTATAGCGATGGCTGGGTTGTAGATCAGACATGGATTATCAAGTTGTTCTATCGTGCGGGAGTGCCTATGCAGTTTCGGATGAGTGCTTTAGAAATGATCTTATCCGAGGGGCAGATGAATATTTGGCACGAGGTAAAAACGCTGGTCGAAGAGGAGCTGAATATTGTTCGACATCGCGCGAGTAACGACGCTCAAATAATTCAGCAGACCTATGTTAGAACGCGAGCAATGTGCCAAGAGGAGCCGTCTAGCGATTGCTCCTCTTAATCTTATTTAACCAAAGTTTGAACCAAACATCTCGCCAATGGCTTGTGTTAAAGCCTCGCTACGATCTTCATTTCTGAACTGCATAAGAATTAATGCACGTAGTGCAGGCATAAACATGAGGTCCGATAGAATTCTCGAAAATCCGGACTGACCTGCTTTGCCGATGGCTAATTTTTCAAGGAATAGTTGTAGTGTTGCGATCTCTTGGAGATTCTCATGGCAGCGTGTGGCAATGGAGATGATCACTTCAGGCTCTAGAGCGAAGTCGCTTTCTAAAATTGCATGAATAAGCGCTTGTTTTCGAGGGCTGTTTTTGCCGTTTGAAAGACCACGCGTAAGGGCTGCAATATGATTAGCGTTTGCACTACCACGCTTAAGTGTTTGTTCCGCTCGGAGGCAGAGGGCATCGTATAGTTTGTGGTCTGGTTTGATGCTTTCTAGGCAAGTACAAAGCACTTCAAAAGGAACGTCAGGCAGTAGTGGAATAGACTGCGTGAGTATTTTGCTGTTATTCCCACTCTCGTGGCGAACCACCAGATCGGCAATTCCCTGAAAGCCTAGTGATTGCCACTGATCAAAACCAACTTGTCCGGCAAAATACTGTTGTGCGGGTTCAAAATACTGAGAGGCGGGTTCTTTTGAGGTCAGCGTAGAGTAGGCATGAAAGAGCGCCATTTTCTCTTGATCCGGTTTGAATGAAAAAGGGTTATCTTTTAACGCATCTTCCGGCATTTCCCCACTTTGTTCGTGCTTTAGAACGCCGCCCGCATTTTTAAGTAGGCGAGATAGAAGGTCGTCACGCACGGCTTGAATGAGGTAGCCCTGTTCGTCTAGCGGTAACTTTAAAAACCAAGCGGCTCCTTGTGCTTTGTTTTTAGGGTTCCAAACCATCAACGCAACCCACGCGTGTTGTAGGTAGGGGTATGGGTAGGGTGTTTGCTGGTTTTCTATCTTCTCAAACTGTTCGACTGAAAACTTTTGTACTCTTCTTCCCATATCGAAGAAACGGAATTGACCACCACTTTGGCGAAGAAGTTCAGTAAGAGACGAAATATCAGACATGATTGGCACCTAAATAAACAGGAGCGCAATTTTAACAGTTTTGAGGCAGGGAACAATAAGACCAGAGACTCAAAAGAGTTAAATGATGTAGTATTGGTTTTTACCAGACTTCTTCGCTTTATACATCGCCTTGTCTGCCAAAACGATGGCTTCTTCTGCATTTACCTTTTCATTTGAGAAAACATAGATACCGATACTGGCAGATATAGTGACACTCTCATCCTCTATTTCAATCTGTGTATCTAATATTTGCAGTAGTTTGTGAGCAACCACTACCGCTTGCGTAGGCGAATCTATATCAGCTAACACCACTAGAAACTCGTCGCCACCCAAGCGGCCCAAGATATCTGATCCTCTTAATGCCTTGTCCATTCTGTTAGAAAGGTCCATCAGGCATTGATCACCGACATCATGTCCAAAATTGTCATTTATCGCTTTAAAGTTATCTATATCGATAAACATGATTGCTGCGGGTGTTTTAGTTCGTTGCGAGGATGAGATCACCATCTCTAGCTGACGCAGGACGTACATACGGTTGGGTAAACCGGTGAGATTATCGTGACAGGCTAAGTGCTCTAATTCATCGTTTACTTTGGTTAGCAGGCGGCTCTGTTTGGAGGTATTGATAATAACGTAGCTGGCGAAGATAAACCCTGCAGTAATGATGAGGATAACGATTGAAATAAGCCGCGAGAGGAGTGAATCCATTTGGGAGGATGAGTTTTCTCGGGCGAACTCGTTTTGTGATTGCTGTAAAGCGATTAAGCTATCTAGCAGATTGGCGACAGCGATTTGATCAGTCAACACTTGGTTTAAAGATTGAGTGTAATTCGAAAGCTCATCTTCCATTAATTGTTCAGCAAAGCGGCGCAAGACCGGTGCGCGTTTTGTTGTTTCTTGGTCCAAAAGTGCCATGATGTTTTTTTCATCGGGCGTCAGTGTGGCGGTCAGCACGGCGCTGCGTGACTGATGATAATCGGAACCATGTTGATAGAATTTTTGGAACAGAGTGTCTCGCTCAAAAAAATCTTCTTGCAAGGTCATGTGCCAGAGCAGGATGGCGCGTTCTCTGACAGACACGCGCATAGCCATGGCTGCGCGCAGTTGAGCATCATTATTCTTTGTGGTTTCTACTAAGGTGGTTCTGATGTCAGAATATTGCAGATACGAGTATACCGACGTCATTGTAAACGCGAGAAAAATCACACAAAAGCCAAGTAGATAGAAATATGTACTAAATGTCTGGCGTTCTTGTCCCATCCCACCGTTGCCATTAGCAATGGAAACAGACGCTTGAATTCGCTTAGGCTCAAGGACGTTTCCTAAATAAACATTGATTCTAGTTTAGAGCATATTGAAGCGCTTGTACTTGGTTGATATTAGTATTGTTACTTTTGTTGATCTTGGTCTTCAATTCGGCGCGCCATGATAATAATGCCACAGAAACAGTGCGCCTGTACTGCGTTGAGGTGCCCAATGCTCTGTGAGTTGCCGAGCCGTTTTCGCGCTAGGTTTTTCATCGAGCTTTTTTAATTTTTGTAGTCCAACTTGTATAGCAAGATCGTCGGCAGGAAAAATATCTTGTCGTTGTAAAGAAAACATTAGATATATCTCTGCGCTCCAACGGCCAAAGCCTCTTAGCGCTGTTATCTGATCGATCGCGGCTTGGTCGTCCAATTGCTCTAAGGTATTGATTGCAAATGTTCCCTCTGTGATCGCGCTTGCTAAGCCTTTGGCATATTCAATTTTACGATGAGATAGCCCATCCTCTCTAAGTGCTTCAGGGGGTGTTAGAAGTACCGCTTCTGCTGTTAAAGCGGGAAGGCGAGCGCGTACACGAGCCATGATAGCGCTTGCCGCAGCGGTTGATATCTGTTGGCTAACAATTGTCGTAAAAAAGGTTTCGAATCCTACCGGTCTTATGCGAGGAGGTGGCGGCCCTACGTTAGGCAATGCATCTTTAATATCAGGATCTATGTTGGCCAAATAGTCTATCGATTCTGCAATCTTTGTTTCGTTCATAGAAGCATCTCTTCGCGTCAAGCTAAGGATTAAGGCTACTCTGCTTCGGTCGATAGGAACAGATCTTGTTGTGAAAGTGTATAACCGTAAAGCAATATTTCCCTCTAGGGTAAATTTAGCAAGAAACGGGTGGTTCCACTGCAACGCGCGCCATAGAATGGTTCGAGTTGATTTCGCTTTTATGCCATTTTATTCATTTGGGGCGTTCGTTTTTATGGATCTGCAAAGTATGTTAAGGCTCGTGACATTGGCCGCTATCTGGGGAGGTTCTTTTCTGTTTATGAAAATAGCTTCTCCTGTTTTAGGCGCGCCTCTGGTAGCTGAATTGCGGGTCGGTTTGGCTGCCCTGTTTTTATCGATGATTGCGCTTTTTTTCAAAAAATCATTTCAGCTTAAAGATAACTGGCGTCATTACCTTTTTGTGGGATCTTTAAACTCGGCGTTGCCATTTTTGTTGTTTTGTTATGCTGCGCTCAATTTACCCGCATCCATTTTGTCTATTGTGAATGCTACTGCGCCAATTTGGGGGATCGTCTTTGTCTCAATATGGGAACGTCAATGGATGAGCGCTAAGTGCGCGCTCGGACTGTTACTGGGTGTTTTGGGTGTTGCGGTCTTATTGGGCTTTGATCCCGTTATCATGCAGCCTAGTATCATGCTGCCAATTCTAGCGGTGCTTGGGGCCGCTGCTTGTTACGGCTTAGCGACGACTTACGCTCGACAAGCAAAGTCGGTAGAGCCTTTTAATAATGCGCACGGGAGTATGTGGGGGGCGACAGTCGTGCTTTTGCCTATTATTCCTTTTTTTCCGGCTCCACATGCATTAACCGTCGAAGTTACTTATGCTGTTCTTCTTCTCGGCGTTGTATGTAGCGGTGTCGCTTATCTCTTATATTTTCGTTTGGTTCAAGATATTGGACCGCCATCGGCGCTAACTGTGACGTTTATCGTCCCAGTGTTTGGGGTGCTATGGGGATATCTTTTTCTAGACGAAAAGGTTGGTTGGCATACGTTGCTTGGTGCCCTCATGATTGTGGTCGGCACCTCCTTTGTTACTGGCTTTTCACTGAAACGATTAATAAATACCCAGGTGCAAAATGGATAACCCTTTTTCAGAAGGTACGGCCGATTATCTGCGTATCGAACAAGCGATAGCGTTTTTGTGTGAGCATGCAGAGGAGCAACCGTCACTGTCTGATTTAGCTAAAAATGTCGGTATAAGTGAGCATCATTTGCAGAGACTGTTCAGCCGTTGGGTAGGCGTTTCACCGAAACGGTTTGTTCAGTTTCTGACGAAACAGAGGGCAAAGCAGATGCTGACTCAATCCCGAACTGTGTTAGATACCGCCCATGACTTAGGTTTATCGGGTCCAAGTCGTTTACATGATTTGCTGATTAGTTGTGAAGCGATGACGCCCGGTGAAATAAAGTCTTTGGGAGTGGGGTTGTTGATTCATCATGGCTACGCGGCTTCGCCTTTTGGGCTGGCTTATATTGGGTGGACCGATCGGGGGGTCTGTCATATGGCATTTTGTCAGTGTCCCCAATTTGAGGTAGAAGAAACGCTTCGTGAGCGTTGGAGCGGCGCTTCGTTTCAGCGGGATGATAAGGGAGCGGCTGCGTATATCGATCAGATTTTCCAAGCCGGCAATAATAAGCAGCCTTTGCATCTTGTTTTGAAGGGCACCAATTTTCAACTAAAAGTATGGGAAGCTTTACTGACAATAGAGGAGGGGCAGCTTGTATCTTACTCTCAGCTTGCGGCGATGATTGGGTCACCTAAAGCCTCCAGAGCCGTGGGTACGGCAGTTGCTTCCAATCAGATCGGTTTTTTAATTCCTTGCCATCGAGTCATAAGAGAAACAGGGGAGATCGGTAACTTCCGTTGGGGAAGTACACGTAAAGCGGCTATTCAGGGGTGGGAAGCGGCTAGGGTAAGTGAGTCATAAGGCTTCCAACGTTTCCGTTAGAAGCCTTTGAACTATTAATAATGCTTTGGCTACTGGCAACTGCCTTCCAAGACCCATTTCACCTCAGGGTGACTGCACGCTGAGCAGGTGTTTGAATAGGTATTGGCTTCCGTAGGCGAGGAGTAACCACACGCTGGTTGGTAATCCATTGTACACATTTGTGCTCTTGGTTCTTCACACACGACCGCCGATTCGGGTATCTGCGCTGTTGAATTACAGCCGCTGAGCGCCGTTACGAAGAGCCCTGTGCTAATTAATCCTATCAGTCTGATTGTCGGTTTCTTCATGTTTAGTTGCTCTCGGATTCAACAGCGGGTGGATTAGGCTTTGGAGTTCCCTTTACCTTTTCACGTAAGGTTTGCATGGCGACAAATAGTGCAGGGATAAAGAAAATACCAATCACCGTGGTGAATAGCATGCCTCCCAATACGACAAAGCCTATAGATATACGACTGGCTGCACCCGCGCCACTCGCGGTTACCAGTGGAAGTACGCCCAAGATAAACGAAAATGCAGTCATCAATACTGCGCGATAACGTAAGTTAGCCGCTTCGTTTGCTGCATCAATGATACTCTTGCCTTGCTCCCTCAGCTGTTTTGCAAATTCCACAATAAGAATGGCGGATTTACTGGCCAAACCGATAAGCATGACGATACCTATCTGGGCATAGAGGTTATTCGTTAAACCTGGGATCAACCATAGAGGCAGAATTGCACCCAATAATGCCACTGTAATGGATAGCATGACAGCGACTGGGATGGTCCAGCTCTCGTATTGAGCGACCAAGAACAAGTAAGCGAATAGGATAGCTAAAGACATGATGATAATGACATAGCCGCCAGCCTCTTGTTCTTGTTGTGTACTTCCCGTCCACTCTAAGATGTAACCATCGGGTAGTGTTTCAAGGGCGAGCTGTTCTAACAGCTGGATGCCTTCACCACTTGAAATGCTTTCTCCTAACATGGCGGTAACCGCCGCGGAACGAGATTGGTTGTAGCGTGTTAGTGTTTGTGGGCCAAGCACGGGTTTTACTTCAATCAGGGCACTGACAGGTATGAAGTAACCTTGGTTGCTTTTGACATTGAGACCGTTCAGATCTTCAACATTGTCCCTAAATTCAGAATCAGCCTGAATCATGACGCGGTAGTTACGTCCCAATATGTTGAAATCATTTACATACTGAGTACCTAACTGCGCCTGAAGCGTACTGAATAGATCGCTCATCGAAACCCCTAATGCAAGGGCCTTATCACGATCTACAATAAGCTCTAATTGCGGCACATTGGCTGAATAAGTAGAGTAAACACGGCTAAACTCCGCTTGTTGATTGGCCGCGAATATGAGGGCATTGACCGCTTGTGCAAGTTCCTGAGGGGAACCGTTTTTCAGATCAAGAATATTAGCTTCTAGACCCGCAGCATTACCCAATCCCGGAATCGGCGGAGTGGGGAAGGCCATTATGTTGGCACCTGGGATGGCGGCTAGTTTTTCATTAAGTTGCCCCAAGATTTTATACCAAGCTAACTCTGGGGCTTTACGCTCATCCCAGTGTGTTAGGACCGGTATTGCTAACGCCGCGTTAGGTGCTGCACCTCCGAGGATACTAAAACCTTTGATGCCAATTCTGTTTTCTACGCCGGGTTGCTCCGAAAGAATGTTATCAATCTGGGCAACAATTTCATCGGTACGATTCAGAGATGCCCCATCCGGCAATTGCACGTTTATAAAAAACGCGCCGTTGTCTTCGTAGGGTAAAAAACCAGTCGGTGTGGTACTGAACATGTGATAAACACCACCGCCCATCGCTACCAACAGCCCCATGCTCAGTAGGAGATGACGATTAAGAAAGGCGACTTTGTTGACATAGCCAAGGCGTGTCCAATTGACCAGTTGATCAAACTTCTTAAATAAACCACTCGGTTCAGACGCGGGTTTTAGTAATAACGCACATAGCGCCGGCGAGAGTGTTAGCGCATTAAGGGATGAGAAACAAACGGCAACAGAGATTGTGACTGCGAATTCTGTATACAGTTTACCGGTAATGCCCGGCATAAAAGCAACGGGTACGAATACGGCAAGTAGCACTAACGTTGTCGCAATAACAGGACCGATGACCTCTTTCATCGACACGGCGGTTGCTTCTTTGGCGGATAGTCCTTCCTGCATGTGCCGTTTCACGTTTTCGACGACGACTATAGCGTCATCCACAACGATGCCGATTGCTAGAATTAAAGCGAATAGCGAGATTGTATTGATGCTAAACCCTAGTACGGACAGCACTGCAAAAGTCGCAATCAGTGATACAGGGATAGTCGCTGATGGAATAAGGGTTGCACGCCAATCGGCTAAAAATAGGAAAGTGACTAATACCACGAGGCCGAAGGTGATAAAGAGGGTTTCGATAACCTCCTGTAATGACGCCTTAACCGACAATGTTGTGTCGTATAGCACGGCGTATTCTAGATCGTCGGGAAAGCGTTGGCTTAACCTTTCCAGTTCGGAGTAAACCTGCTCCGCGACGTCTAGCGCGTTGGCGCCCGGGCTTTGGTAGATAGCAATAGTCGCGGCAGGGTTGCCATTCATGACGGCTGAGGCGCTGTAGCTTTGTGACCCAAGTTCCACTCTCGCGACATCGCGTAACCTTACAGAGGCACCACTCTCTCCTGTTCGTAGAATAATATTCTCAAACTCTTCGACGCTTTCTAAACGACCTTTTGCGCGTAAGTTGTATTGAAATTGTTGCGTCTGGGTTAGCGGTGGTTGGCCAATAATCCCCACCGCAGCTTGAATGTTTTGCTGCTGAATGGCATTAGTGATGTCCGATGGCGCTAACTTCAGAGCCTTGAGGCGGTCAGGGTCGAGCCACACACGCATGCCGTAGTTCATAGGGCTAAATTGCGATGCTGAACCTACACCATTGATACGAGCGAGTGAATCTTGCACGTATAGAGAGGCATAGTTACTGAGGAACAGTTCATCATAGGTGCCTTCGGGAGAAAACAGGTTGATAACTAACAGCATGTTAGTGGCCTGTTTCTTAGTTGTAACCCCTTGGCGCACTACCTCTTGCGGAAGGAATGATTCTGCAAGCGCCACACGGTTTTGGACATTTATCGCGGCTTGGTCTGGGTCGGTACCCACAGCAAACGTAATATCTAAGGTGTAGCCACCATCATTTGAGGCGGTAGACGACATATATAGCATGTTGTCTACGCCGTTAACTTGCGCCTCTATCGGGGTGGCTACCGCTTGTTCGACAACTTCAGCGTTAGCACCTGGGTAGGTCGCTTTAACTTGGACTTTTGGCGGTGTTATATCAGGAAACTGTGCGACAGGAAGGCTGTAGATTGCGAGGCCCCCAGCGATCATTAATACAATCGAGATAACGAGAGCGAATTTAGGCCTGTTGATAAAAAAGATAGAGAACATGGTTTATTCCTCTACCGCATTAACCTGAATGCCAGGTTTAACCTTTTGCAGGCCTTCAGTAATAATGAGGTCGTCAACGCTTAATCCATTAATGACTTGCCATTGTCCTTCCACTTGGGGGCCCATCTCTACACGTCTCATGCTGACATTTTTCTCTGCGTTGACGACTAAGACAAAGTAACCGTCGCGATCTCGTTGTACAGCAGATTGTGGAATTTGAATGCCTGTTTCAGCTTGTTTTCTCTTGATCTCTACGTGGACAAATTCACCGGGTAATAGCAGTAGTTTAGGATTTGGGAAGCTTGCTCTTAACGTAATGGTATCGGTATTTCGATCCACTTCGGGTGAGATGAAATTAAAGCTACCCGGCTGCTCGTATACGCTGCCATCGGACAGTATAAGACGGGGTGCGACAGGAGGATTATCTAAATCGATACCTTTACGGCGAGCATCTAGCATTAGCTTTTCGCTTACCGCCATTTCGACATATACATCATCAATTTTTACAACGGTGGCTAGCTTTCCGCTTTCTGGGCTGATCAGATCGCCGACTGAAAATTCAGCCTTGCCGATACGACCACTGAACGGTGATCTGACTTCTGTATAGCTGAGATCTAACTTTGCTTTACTTAAACCCGCTTCAGCTTTGAGCACTTGCGCTTTGGCTTGATCCCTATCGGCAACGGCTTGGTCAAATTGCGCTTGTGAAATCGCTTTGCGCTTTCTCAGTTGGCTGTTGCGGTTAAGATTGGCTTGTGTGTTTTTAAGACCCGCTTTAGCGGAGGCAAGGTCTGCCTCTGCTTGCTTTAAGGCAATCTCATAGTTATTTTTTTCAATGCGGAATAAAACCTGTCCCGCTTCAATATCTCGACCTTCGATGAACGAACGCTCTTCTAGAAAACCGGAAACGCGCGCTAACAAATTCACTCTTTCTGTCGCTTCTATACGGCCGACGAGTTTAAAGGTGGGTGTTAAATCGGTGGTTGCTACTTTATGAACAAGTACGGCTGGCAGAGGTTTGTCGTTAGCCGCTATCGCAGTGAAAGATAGCGTTGCCATTAGTGTTGCGATTAATAGCTGTTTCAAAATGAACTCCTTGCAGAAACTGCTCCGTGAGTCGTAGCGTTATTGGTCGATGTAAATAATTGGTCGATGCAAATAACAGTGTAACGTTTGTTACTTATCGAAATAAATATGGGATAACCCATAGAGCATAGTGGGTTTATGAAAAAAAATGGGTGCAATGCACCCACTTTTTCATAGGTTGTTTGGTTTTATTGCAACCAGCTATCAAGTTCGTTGATATCCTCTGGATTCAGCGTACCGATCTGTTGTTTAAAGGTGATGAGGTTTTGTACGAAATTAAATCGTGCCGCTGCATAATCTCGTTGAGATGCGTACAACTGCTGTTCCGCTTGAAGAACGTCGACTACATTTCGCGTACCAACCTTGTAACCCTCTTCGGTCGCCTGAAGGGCGGTCTCGCTAGATTTGGTACTCTGCTTAAGCGCTTGAACACTCAATGAGCCAGTACGAAGGTCTCGTAGAAGGCTACGAGTGGACTGGGTGACTTCTCGCAACGTATTTTCACGGTTAAATTGAGTCTCAATTAGGTTTTGTTCCAATTCGCGGGATTTAGAACTGACCGAGCCGCCTGAAAATAACGGTACCGATAGTGAAAGGCCAATAGAGGATGTATCGGCTCCCTGATTACTGATTGCCGTACCTTTATCATAATCATAGTTAGCCGTTAGGCTCAGTGTTGGATAGTGGCCAGCTCGACCCGCTTGGGCTGCTCGGCGTGCGGCTTCTGAACTTAAATCAGCGATCTTCAGACTTATATTACTTGCGCGGGCTTTCTCTAACCAAGGCTGTGATTGAGCTGGAACCGGCTCTTCAATTGGGTAGTCATCAGAAAGGCTACCGACAAGATTAAAGCTTTTACCAGTCAAGCGCTCTAACGCTTCATAACTATTATCTAAATCACCTTCGGCAGAGATGCGAGCTACGCGGGCATTATCATAAGAGGCCTGTGCTTCTTGCACATCAGTGTTGGCGATTAAACCCACTTCAAATTGCGCGTTTACTTGGTCTAAGCGGCGTTTAATCGCTCTTTCTTGTGCTTCTGATGTTTGCAGGTCGCTTTTGGCGCGCAATACGCCTAAATAAGCTTCAACCGTACGTTGGATCAGATTTTGCTGCTCAAGATCGAACCTTAAACCAGCTTGTTGCGATAAAACCTTACCCTGTTTAAAGGTAAACCATGAAGCGGCATTAAACACCGGTTGGCTCAGAGCCAAAGTATAGCCATGGTTGTTGTAGTTGCTCGTGTCAGTGTCAAACGCTGTGGTATTAGCGCTTAAGCTTAGATTGGGTAACAAGGCAGCTTTACTTTGTACTTCAACTTCTTTGCCGGCATTAAAAGAGGCTTGGGCTGCTTTTAACTGCGGGTCGTTCGCCAGCGCGAGTTGGTAAATATCAGCGAGCTGTCCAGCATTTGCTGTGGTGAACGCTGATGTACTCACTGCTAGGGTTAAGCATGAAACCTGAAATAACTGTTTTATATTCATGAAATGAGCGTCCTTAAACCTGTTCCGGTTGAACTTCCTTGAAAGTTCGCTTACCTAAATAACTATAGACAGTAGGAATGACAAATAATGTCAAAAGTGTACCAAATGTCATTCCGCCGACAATAACCCAGCCAATCTGCTGACGAGATTCAGCGCCGGCTCCAAAGGCGAGCGCCAACGGGACAGCACCGAGTACCGTCGCACCTGTTGTCATCAGTATTGGACGCAATCGCAAGGAAGCAGCCTCAATAACGGAGCTTCTTAAATCACGACCTTGATCTTGTAATTGATTTGCGAACTCTACAATCAGGATACCATGTTTGGTAACGAGACCAACCAGCGTAATTAAGCCGATCTGGCTATACACGCTGAGAGAGCCACCACTGTAATTTAGCGCAACTAAAGCGCCAAAAATGGCTGGTGGGACTGAAAGCATAATAATCAATGGATTTTTGAAGCTTTCAAACTGTGCCGCCAGTACTAAAAATACGATCACTAAGGCCAACAAGAAGGTGATCTGCATGCTGCTGCTCGATGTTTTGAATTCTCGAGAAGGGCCCGTGTAGTCGTAAGTCGCTTGCGGTGCGATTTCAGTCAAGCTCTGCTCCAAAAACGTTAATGCTTCGCCCAGACTATAGTCCGGTGCGAGCTGTGTTTGGATTTTTACCGCCTTCACTTTATCAAAGTGGTTTAATTCACGGGGTGCGACGGTTTCGTTTATGGCAACTAAATTGGAAAGCTGAACCATATCGCCATTTTGTGTACGCATGTAAAGGTCGGTCAAATCGCTCGGGTCACGGCGCTGTTGATCGTCAATTTTTACGATAACGTCATATTGCTCACCTTGGCGTTTAAAGCGAGTAACTTCTCGGCCAGCCATATAGGTTTCTAGCGTGCGACCCAAATCTGAAACATCTACCGCCATTTCAGAAAGCTTGTCGCGTTTAACATCTATTTGCAGTTCTGGTTTGTTGAGCTTTAAATCAGAATCGGGTTGAGCAAAGCCCTTGTTACCATGAATTTTAGCCATCAGCTGATCGGTGATCTCTTTAAGATCCTCGTAAGTGCCATTGGTTTTTACGATGAACTCGACAGGGCGAGAAATAAAGCTTTGCCCTAGCGAGGGTAAGTTCAGGGAGAAACTCATGATGCCCGGAATACCACCATAAAGTTTTGGTGTTTGCTCCGCAGATATTGCTTGTTGCTTTCTATCGCGTTCTTCCCAACGATCAAGGCCTTGGAACACCATTGCGTTAGTTTCAGACGGGAAGCCGACAACCGCAAAATAACGATCGGTTTCCGGTGTTTTACTGATGGTTCCCTCAATTTGTCGCGTATAACGATCGATATAGTCGACCGTTGCGCCATCTGGGGCTAGCGCAAAGTTGAGGATAGTGCCACGGTCTTCGTAAGGGGCTAGTTCTTGCGGCAGCTGCATATAATAGAATGCAGCACCAGCAAAGCTTACCAGCATAATAACAATGGCGAGTAATCGAGATTTTAGTAGTTTGCCCAGCAGGCGTTCGTAGCCATGAGTCAGGCCTTGTAAAAAACCTTCAATCAGATTGAAGAAGGCACTGTGTCTTTTTTCGTGCTTGAGTAAGCGCGATGACATCATCGGTGATAGGGTGAGGGCGACGAACGTAGAAACGACAACGGCACCCGCCAAGGTGAGTGCAAATTCGGTAAATAGTTTACCGGTGCGTCCTTCCGAAAATGCCACTGGCGCAAACACGGCGACGAGAACAACGGTGGTTGCTAGTACAGCAAAACCAATCTCTTTGGCACCTTTGAACGCGGCTTGAATCGGATCCAGTCCATTCTCTACATGGCGGTAGATGTTTTCTAGCATAACGATCGCGTCATCAACGACTAGGCCGATGGCCAGGACCAAAGCAAGCAGTGTGAGAGTGTTGATGCTGAAGTCCATCCAGTACATCATCGCGAATGCACCGACCAGTGACAGCGGAATCGTAACGACTGGGATCAGGGTTGCGCGTATGTTCCTAAGAAAGAAAAAGAGTACTAAAACTACCAATGCGCCGGCTTGAAGTAGGGTTTCATAAACGGACTTAATCGATTCAGCAATGAAAATAGAAGAGTCATAAGCCACTTCCACATTCATTCCTTCAGGCAGGGTAGGGCGAACCTTATCGAGCGTGTCTCTAATGCCGTTTGATACATCGAGAGGGTTTGCTGTTGATTGCTTAACTACGCCTAAAGCAACCGCGCTTTCGCCTTTATAACGAGTGATACGACGGATACTTTCAGGAGCAATTTCTACTCTTGCGACATCTTGAATACGAACGGGATAGCCGTTTTCATTTCGAATAATAAGTTGTTTAAAGGCCTCAATATCATTGACGTCTGTTTTGGCGAGCAGCGTAAATTCTCGCTCTTTACTTTCGATACGTCCGGCAGGGATCTCAACATTCTGGTTGCTAAGAGTTTGCTCTATATCCTTGGGGATCACTTTATAAGCTGCCATGCGTGCTGGATCTAACCAGATGCGCATGGAGTATTTTCGTTCACCAAAGATAAGCACGTTGGCAACGCCTGATACCGTCTGTAGCTGATCTTTGACGCGTTGATCAGCGATCTCGGTTACTTCCATAATATTATGGCGATCAGAGTTAAAGGCTAACCAGATAATCGGTTGAGCATCCGCTTCTGTTTTGGCAACAACAGGTGGGTCAATATCATCAGGTAACTGACCGCTAACACGGCTGACACGGTCACGGACATCAGCAGCGGCAGAATCTGGATCACGATCGATATTAAAGGTAATACTTATTTGTGAGTTCTCAGTACGGCTGATCGAATTCATGAAGTCAATTCCCTCTATGCCTGATAGGGAATCTTCAATAATCTGCGTGACCTGCGTTTCTATAATGGACGCACTAGCCCCCGGGTAGGTGGTTTCTACCGTGACCACGGGGAGGTCAATTTTTGGATATTCGCGAACGGTAAGGCGATCATAAGCGATAAACCCTACTAGCAGAATAAGTATACTCATGACGGTCGCGAGAACCGGACGTTTGATGCTTATTTCGGAAAGAACCATATCTTATTCGCCCTGTTTTTCAGCTGGTTTCTGTTGGCTTCCATCAACAAAAATAGGGGTGACTGGCATACCAGGGAATAATTTGATCTGTCCTGCGGTGATCAAGACATCACCATTTTTAAGGCCTTCAATAATTTGGACTACCCCAGGGCGGCGTTGTCCCATTTTGACGGGGGCCATCGCAACTTTTTTGTCTTCCGTAACCGTCATGACAAAAAAGAGACCATCTTTAGGGATGATTGCTTGCTCTGGAATGACAACGGTTGTTTGCTGATCGACTAATAGAGATACCTTGGCAAAGAGACCAGGACGAAGCTTTCCGTCGGTGTTTGGAATGGATGCACGGATTTCGATATTGTGAGCATTGCTATCTGAGCTTGGGGAGATTGCCGTAACTTTACCTTTAATAACCTCTCCTGGCAGCGCATCTACATTCACTTCTAGTTCTCTTCCTGGTTGTAGCTCTGATAGATAAATTTCAGGTACGCGTAGATCGAGTTTTAGGGTACTTAAGTCGGTTAGTTGGACTAAGCTTTCTCCTTGGTTTACATAATCGCCCGGGCTCACTAGGCGTAAACCGGTATAACCTGTAAAGGGGGCTTTGATCGTCATTTTATCTAGACGCGCTTGCGCCAATGCTTCTTGGGCTTGGTCAACGCGTAGCTGCGCTAAAGTGCTGTCGCGTTCCTGAGCAGATCCGACTTTTTTGCGCAGCAAGCTTTTCGCACGGTCATAATCTACGCGGCTTAGTTGTACCCGTGCCTGAGCTGACTTTAGTTCTGCGATATAGATGGAGCTATCGAGTACAAATAAAGGTGTACCTTTCTCAACTTTGCCACCTTCAGAGAATAAAATTTTATTTATTCGGCCGCTTTGCTCTGGGCGGAGCATGATAGATTCATTCGCGCGTAAGTTACCGACTGCCGAAATAGTTTTATCCAACGTTTTGCTCGAGACCGTAATTACCTCAGCCGGTAATCCTTGAGCAGAGATCGGCAAGGATAGAAGTGTGGCTGCTACAGCTAACACAAGAGAAAGGTAGGTGTTGATAAACTTACGCATCTTTTTTTATCTCTGCTTTTAATTTAGAGGCGGATATTGTAGACCGATCAGTGACAGCCTCAACGGGTTATTATGTAAAGATTTGCAACAATCTGTTCTTCAAAGTTTCTATTAAGGAGTAATTCCCTACAGTCATCAGGCATTTATCCTGAATCTTATGGCGACTTTACTAGAAGTAGGGTTAATAACGGGTTAAATGTTCGCTTCATCGAGTTCTGTTTGTTTAAGGATTCGCTGTTCAGTTTGCATTTCTTCAAGTATCCAATCTCTAAATGCCTGCATGCTTTCTGTTAATGGACGCCCTTTCTGGTAAACAAGATAGAAGGCCTTTTGCGTATCAAGTGAGATATCTAGAGGGCACACCAGTTGGCCGTATTCCAGTTCTCGTTCTGCCAGACCTCTATCCGCCAGCGCTATACCAAGGCCCTCCATCGCGGCACCCAAGGCGAGAGATGTGCTGGAGAATGTCATGTTTCTTGCTTTATCGGTTTTGTTTACCCCTGCTTGCCTAAGTAGAGATTGCCACTCTTTATCACGTTTAGAAATATGGATTAGTGTGTATTGCAACAGATCTTTGGCTGTTTCGATGCTGCTCTTTCCCTCAAGTAATTTGGGGCTGCAGACCGGTACAGAGTGAACGTTACGGAGGTGGTGGCAATGAAGATCTGGCCAGTTACCATCGCCATAGAAAACCGCCATGTCCATATCGCTATAGCGGAAGTCTATCTGCTTCATGGAGGCAGTAAGTCGCAACTCTACATCGGGATTTAATGACTGAAATTGATTGATTCTTGGAACCAGCCAACGGGTTAAGAAGGCGGGTGCGACACTTAAGTTAACGGCCCCTGTATTTGGCATTGCCGTTAACTTACGGGTGGCGTCATCAATTTCGTCCAATGCGGATTGAATAGATAATAAGTAACGCTCGCCTGGTGGGGTTAGGTCAACACGACGTTTAACTCGTTTAAATAGCTCTACACCCAAGAATTCCTCAAGGGTTTTTATTTGATGGCTGATTGCTGACGGTGTGACAAAAAGCTCTTCTGCTGCTTTATTGAAACTGCCATGTCTAGCGGCCGCTTCGAAACTGCGTAGGGCATTTAATGGGGGTAAGCGTCTGATAACTAACTCCAATAATTAATAGATTAGATTTATTCATCTATTTGATGAGAAACAGTCGTTTGTACAAACATGGTTTAGACTTTAGTATGTGTCTCAACGTTAATCAACAAGTGATTTGTTTCTCTTTAATTACAGAGCGTTATCAGTTTTTATCTGTAGTTAAATTTTGAATTGATATTTGTTTGAGTGGCGGGGCTTTATTTTTGTTTTCGATTTTGTTGATTTAATTTGGTGTATGTATGAAAAACGAACAGGAAATTTCAGTGCGTCTTAATGCTTCAGGTGATGTAGATACAGCGTATTACATCGCTCAGGCTAAAGAGCAGCGTAGCGAAGTGTTTGCTACTGCTTGGCAGTCATTAAAAGCAGTGATTAAGAAAATGCTGAGCTCTTCTCGTTCTAACCGTCTAACGGTTCCTACATACACCTATTAGTCCTCTATTTAGTAACATCCTGTTATTTTGCCCGCTTTTTAGCGGGCTTTTTTATGTCGACTCAAACCTTGAAGGCCGTGACGAGCTGCTTTAATTGATTGGAAAGGTCAGACATTTGTCCACAAGCAAGGGCCGTATCTCCCGATCCCTCTGCAGTTAGCTCACTGGCTTGGCTTACCTTTGTAATGCTTTGGCGAATGCTAAGCGCATTGGCTGATTGCTCTTCAGAATAGAGCGCAATTCGTTTGTTCATTTCGGAAATGGTAGACACTGATGCCGTAATATCAGTTAACGCGGTGCCAATGGCTTCTGATTCCGAAACGGTTACTTTAGCTTTCTTGCCACTACGCGCCATGAATGAAACAGCGCTATTAACCCCCTTACGGAAATCATTGATCATGAGTTCGATCTCTTCGGTCGAGCTGTGAGTTCGTTGCGCTAGGCTACGTACCTCATCCGCCACCACGGCAAAGCCCCTGCCCATATCACCTGCTCGCGCGGCTTCTATTGCTGCGTTAAGCGCCAATAAATTAGTTTGTTCAGCGATCCCTTTTATAACATCGAGTACTTTTACAATGTTGTCGCTTTGCGCGGCAAGTTGATCGATCGTTTGACTCGATTCGCTAATGTCCTGTGCGAGCAGTTCAACTTGTTGAAGTGCGCTCTGGATCTGCCGCCCGCTGGTCTCTGCTAAAATGTTAGCTTGGTTGGCTTCTTTAGACGCCGCTTGTATCTCATGACCTACTCGTTCTGCCAAGGCGGCCATCTCTTCTACAATCGTCGCCATTTCACGGGTTTGGCTTTTTTGTTCTTCGGCTGCAGCACTCGAATTTTGTGCGGTTTGATCTAAATTGTCAGAATGCTCAGCGACGCTACTAGCGGTCTGCTTAACTTGGCCGATGACTTGGTGGATTCGGTGCGACATCTCATTAAATTGACGCCCGAGTTGCGCCATTTCATCTTTTGTCTGTAGTGAAATTTCAGTGGTTAGGTCGCCTTGAGCCATGCGATTAGCAGCGTGAAGTACTTTCCCCATATTGCTTTGGACTGAGATGTTAAAGCCTAGGTAAAAATAGCCCGCGAGCAGGCCTGCCAATGTGAGGCTAGATAAGAGAATGATTAATTTACGATTTTGGTCGTCTAGCCTCGTTTCAAGCAGGTTGGATGTGTAATTTGTGCTGCTTTCTGCGAAGTTAGTGAGTGCGGCTAGATACTGAACAGATGATTCAAAGTACGACTCCCAGCTTTGATCCATTTTTTCACCGATGATTATTTCCGTATCGAGCTTATTTGCAAATGCTTTGATGGCATCTCTTGAATGAGCGGCTTGCTCGATCAGACTTTGATCCATCTGTTGGATATCGCTTAACGCTTGAGTCGTTGCGTTAAAGGTCGCTGCGTGGCGCTCAAGATGATCGTAAAGTTGATTTAAGTGATCAATCGAGGCTGAGCCTAAGTAGCCTGTCTGTAAAGCATGGGCTACAAAATCTCTTGTTTCGCCCATCCGCTCTAATGAGCTGGGTATTTCATTGAGGAGGTTGTGCATCAGCAGGTATATGCGGGTGTCGGCATCACGGGTGATACCTGATTTAAAGCTCGACGTTCGGTTGTGCTGTGCTAATAAAGTATTTATTTGATTGAAGTGTGTAAAACGGTTCTCAATGTCCAAGTGCAGTGTAGAAAACTTGGTCGCGTCAATTTCTTTCCAGCGCTTTAATCGCTCGGGTGTGCCTGCCAAAAGGGTGGGAAGCTCTTTCTGTAATTGCACTATGGTAGTTGCGTATGCGGAATCTGAATTTGGCGCCTCAAAACCCGTTATAAACCGTAGATCTCTGTATGTACTCAGTTTTTTTTGTAGAAGTAGATCGTTTTTTAGCTGTTTTAGCGCGTTTATACTGGTTTCGGTATCGCGGATATCCGCTCTTAAATGCTGAACTTGTAAGGTGGCAAGCATAAGGAGAGGAATAATAAAAACCATACTGACAAGAATGAACTTATACAGATAAGGCATTTTGTCCATCAGCCGTATTATGGGCGAGAGAATTTTTTTCACAGAAGGCTCCGGGACTGTTTTTATTGTTATTTTTGTTT
>Ga0193960_1000143_pt1 | contig 30426 bp, 25 predicted proteins | sample FB_3_MG_FD_140338 | JGI IMG/M metagenome (GOLD analysis project Ga0193960, IMG submission 140338) | Microbial mat bacterial communities from the Broadkill River, Lewes, Delaware, United States - FB_3_MG | ecosystem: Environmental > Aquatic > Freshwater > River > Microbial mats | place: USA... | reverse complement strand
TTTTTTTAGTTCTGTTTTTTGCGTGACTTACGTTGTTTCCAACCATAGGTCCTTTTCCTGATATTGCACATCTTCTTGACATTTGTCTTCCTTATATAGTGAAAAATATTTGCGTATTGTATCTAATAAATCTTAAGTAGAATTTAAATACTTTATACACTACGTATAATTTCTTCAAGTCTTTCTAAATTCTTTTCAAGTGTAAACTCACTTGCTGCTTTTTTATTTTGTTTTTTTATAAGTTTTAAATCTTCTTTTCTACTTAATAAAGCATCAACTTTAAAAGCAGTAGAAGGATCGTTTGGATTTTCCATTGTTGCAAATACATCAACAACTTCTCTAGCACTATTATTTGCACTAACAAAAACAGCACATTTAGATGCCATAGCTTTTAAAATACTAGGTGCAAAAAAACTTGTATAAGTAGGTAAAATAAATATATCAGAAGCTAAATATACTTCATCCATATCTTCATAGTCTTCTAATAGTAATAAACTATCATCAAAATTAAATTTTGATAGTTGAAACTTTAAGTTGTATATTTGTTTTGTATCAGAGGCAACAATCATTTGAATATTTTGATAGTTTAAAGAGGCAACTATTTGAATAAACTCTTTAATACCACCACTTTTTATATTTTTTGCTGTAAATAAAAGTATCTTTCTTTTTGGATCAATATCATGTTTTTCACAAAATCTTATTCTTGCACTTTTAGGTTTTTCTAAACTAGGTTCAATACTAGGGTAAATTACAGATACTTTATCATCTGCAACTTTTGACTCAACTAATAGTTCATGTCTAGCGGCATATGAGCTAACAATAACCTTTTTTACATTTTTAGTCATTTCTATAGCTTTATCATCAACTGAACCTGTATGAAAATATATATCAGCATATTCATCTTTAGAAAATGAAAGCTTCTTAATTAAAGATTTACTTTCTAAAGTTTTTATATAATCTTTTTTTTCTAACTCTTCAATTATTTTAGTTTTATTTTTATAATAAATAGAAACTTCGTTCATTTTCTCTCTTTATTTATGAAATGCGTAAATAGGACTTTGTGATATTTTAATGTCCTCTTTTAGTAATGTACCAAATTTATCGTAAACTTTATTAAATTCAGTTAATTCAATTTCTCTATTTGTTGAAGACCAAATAACATCAAAAGTGCCTTTTTTGTTTTCACAAGTAATTACATATAAATCTTTTGATTTACTAAATTTTTTAATTTTAGCATCTTTCATTTGTTCTTTCATATAAATAAAAGATTCTTTTTCTTCTTTACTTTTTAGATAATTTATATCTAAAAACAGCTTATCTATTTTTTCAGAAGCATATGACAAAAGACAAGCTCTTAAAAAGTAGTTTAAATCTATATTTTCTTTATATTCTAGTTTTAAATTAATATTTCCATTTGAAGATTTAGCACTTAAATTAGATAAAGCATTTGAATAATCTATTCTCTTTGAAAAATCAAATAAACCAAATTCTTTATATTCAGGATTATTTTTATTTTTAAGACCTAAAGTAAAAACACTAGTTCCATATCGAATATTAAATTTATTATAGAATCTTCTTAAAAGTAAGAAAGGATTTGTAGTTTGAGAACTTAAACTTATAAGTTTGCAATCTGAAAATTTTTCATCTAAAATAAATTGTGTAAACTTATAAAAGCTTAATTCATTTGATAAACTATTTAGTGAAGTATTTGAAGAAGATATTGTAAACTCTTTACAATATGGTTTTACTTGAATAAAAAATCTTTCTAGTTTTTCTTTTAGATCATTATCTAAACTTTCATTTTCATAAATGAAGTTTATTAAAATCTCTTTATCTTTAAGTTCTTTAAAAAATTCTATTTTACTATTTAATTTATCAAGTGATGATAGTTTTATATCAAAAGAAAGATTACGTATATTCAAACTATTAAGTTCTTCAATATTTTTGTATTCTTCTTTTAAATCTAAAGAAAAGAAGTTTTTATACTCATCTTTCTTTCCTTTAAATAAATATGAAAACCCAAAATTAAGAGGGAATAATAATGTATTATAAATAATTGCAGGGATATATGATTTAATCATCTAATTCATTCTCTTTCTCAAACAATTTTGCTTCTTTTAAATATGCATAGAATGAATTATTCATTGCAGCAACAAAACCTCTATATCCATTTAAGAAACCTCTTTTGATAATAAATGATTTAAAAAAGGCTAAAGGAAAAACAAGAAGTAATTTAAAAAAAGATGCTTTTTTCCCTTTTTGAAATTTTTCTTCTGCTCGAAGAGAAGAGTATGAGTTAATTTTATTTAAATGAGTTTGAATATCTGTAGTGCCATAATCAAAAATAAAACCATTTGCTTTTTCAACATTACCATTAATTACAATAGATTCATGAACAAGCTTTTCAGGGTAATGACCATTTTCTTTTTTAAAAAAACGAACTCGTCTATTAAACTTTGAACTAGGATGATTAAACTTTCCTAGATACTTACTAGAAATCTTAATATCTAAGCCAGAGATTTTATTATCATTAATAGTCTTGACAATTTCTTCTTTTAATTCTAAACTAAGCTCTTCATCTGCATCAAGATTCAAAACCCACTCTTTTGAACACTTGTTTTTAGCATACTCTTTTTGTGCAGCAAACCCAAGCCAATCATGATGATAAATTAAAGTTGTATACTCTTTTGCAATTTCTAGAGTCTTATCAGAACTACCAGAATCAACAATTACTATTTCAGCGAAATCTTTTACACTTTCACAAACTCTTCGAATATGTTTTTCTTCATCTTTACAAATTATATAAACAGAAGCATTAATCATAATTTATTCCTAACTCTTGATATTTTCAGTTTAAAGTCTACAAAACTTTCTGTTCCTAATATTCCTAATCTTTTAATAGTAAAAATATCATCATCCTTTGAAAAAAGACCTCTTTTAACAACTGTTGCATTTGTGTATCCAGCATCCCTCACAATTTTTACAATGGACTCATCAAATTTTCCATATGGGTATGCAAATGCTTCACATTCTTTTCCTATGATTTTTTCAACTTCTTCTTTTGATTTTATTACTTCATTTTTTAATTGTTCATTATTTATAGTTGATAAATTTACATGGGATAATGTATGAGAGCCAAACTCTATAAGTCCAGATTCATCCATTTCTTTTATTTGTATTGAATTTAATAAGTTTGATATAACTGAAGTATTTTTTGATTCCCAGTGGTTAGTTTTTTGTGTAGGAACTAAATATATCGTAGCTTTAAAATTATATTTTTTTAATATTGGAAAAGCAGTAGTATAATTATCTTCAAAACCATCATCAAAAGTAATCACAAATGATTTCTCAGGAATCACATCTAATTTACTTATTTCACTGGCTGTGTATGATGTCCATTCATTTTCATAAAACCATTTCATTTGTTTTTCAAAATCTTCTGGTTTTACTCTCCATTTATTATGCTTTTCTTTTCCAATATGGGCACTAATACTATGGTACATTAAAACTCTTGCTTTACTAAGACTTTGAGGTTTTCTCCACCAATTATACCTTAGGGATACAGATAGAACAATAATAAATATAATAAAATATATAAAATTAAACATAAAATTTACTTTAATAAGCTTTTATATGCATCTATATATTTTTTTGTAACTTTTTCTACACTATAATCATCTTTACTTTCTTTTATTTTAGAAAAAAGTTTTTGATATTCTTCATAATTATTATTAATTTCATTTAATTTTATAACAAAATCTTCGATAGTATTTTCAAAAACTAAATCTTCTCCAATAATTTCTTTATGATTTGCAATATCTGTTGCTATTAAAACTTTCGCATAAAAAATAGCCTCAATTAAAGCTAAAGAAAGACCTTCTTCACTTGACGAGATTATTTGTAAGTCACTATTGTATATATGATCGTGCACATTATTAACAAACCCCATTAATTTAATTTTTTCTTCCAAATTAAAAGAGGTAATTAAATTTTGTAATTCTTCTTTTTGTTCACCTTCACCTAATATAGTTAAATTATAATCAAAAGTAACTAAAGATAAGGCTTTAATCAAATTGTGAAAACCTTTTACGGGTGCTAGTCTTCCCACAGCAATTATATTAAATTTATTATTACTTGGGAATTCTTTTGTTTCTTTAAAAGGAACACCATTTAAAATTGTAATATTCTTTTTTGCATTTGTATATAACCTTGTTTCATCAGAAACGGCAACACCTAAATCAGCAAGTGCAAATTTTTTCTTTAAAATAGGATTATGTCTAGTTCCAACAATAGGTACCTTTTTCTTCTGAAATAATCTAGAATTGTATATAACTTCTAATTCCTTAGTATTATGAACATGTATAATATCAGGATTAATCTCATTTATAATTTTAGCAATCTTTATTAAGAAAAAAGGATTATATCGATTAGACTCAAAATCTGTTTCAATAAGACTTACATTATCATTAATATAAGGATTAATAGCTTTACTTGTTAATAAAAAGATTTTATGGTCCATGGCCATTTCATTACATAAATCAACACAAACTTTTTCAGTTCCTGCAAATTGAACCCAATGGAGGGTATGTAAAATTTTCATATAGTTTTTCCTTCTTTAAATATATATTTGCTCCATTCATAAGTTTCAGATAATTCATTATTAAAAACAACTTCTAGCATAAACTTTGTGACACGCTTTGAATTAGCAATATTAAATGTTCTACTTTGTCCTGATTCAGCTATTTTTTTAAATTTCTCAGTAGATAAATACTCTTTCAACTTATTAAAACAATCATCAGGATTGTCAAAATAAACAATATCTTTTTCATCTTTATATAGTTTTTCAAAACCATTAATTCTAGGAGAAAAAGTACATATTTTTGAACCTAAAAATTGTGCCATTCTATCTGAAGCACCAAGAAGTTTTTCTTCATTATTCTTTTCAAGTGTATCATCTCGATTAAAATTTATCGCAATTTTTGTTCGGCCTATTGCTTCATGAAAATCATTACCAAAAACTGGTTTATTATTTAATGATGCAAAGATCTCATATTTAATGTTTTCCTTCTCACAAAAATCTTTTAATAATACAGCAAACTTACTTCTAACATCTTCATTATAATCTCTAGCAATATAAATCACATCATTAATTTTATCAAGATTAATATTCTTATCAAAGGCAGGATCTGAAATATTTGGGAAAAAAGAAAAAATTGTTTCAGTATAACGATTAGATAAAGTTTGTAAATCTTTGGCATTTGCATAATAAAATACATCTACAACATTCAGTTTCTCGAAAAAAGCATCATTTTCTTCTAGATGATCAACATACCATTGAATAACTTTTAAATTTGGTAGTAATTTCTTTATTGTAGATATAGTCTCAATAGAAATTTTTTCTGCTTTTGCTAAAAAAAGAACATCAACTTTTATATTCATACAAATATCAATTAGCTTTTTATTCATTTTTTTTAAACCACTATCTTTTATACCTAAAAGCCTTAAATTACGTTCTTCATCTCTATAACTAAAATTATAAACAAAATGGCCATTCTGAGATAATCCATGACTCATCTTACGCTCAAGTCCATAAAAAAAATTTCCATTATCCCTTTCATTAAATATTCCACAATGAACAATTTTAAGATTTTCTTTCATTAATACACCTTTTGTAGTATTCTGTTAAACTGATAATATAATCATCAAAATTAAATTTTTCTTTAAATTTTTTATGCTTTATTTGAAAGTCATTATAATTCGTATTATAGTTATAATATATTTCAGAGATTTTATCAGAAAAGTTATCTATTAAAGATAAATACTTATTATCTAAAACCTCAATTATACCACCGACTGGAGTAGAAATAATAATAGGACTGTAGAGTATTCCTTCAATTAAAGTAATAGGAAAACCTTCTGTATGAGAAGAGATAACTTGTAAATCACTATTTAAAAGTTGCTGTTCAATATTATCTTGAAAACCAAGTAAAGAGACTTTATTATTAAGACTTTTCTCCTCAATAAGTTTTTCTAATTCTAGTCTTTGCTTACCTTCACCTATAATATTTAACTTGAAATCAAAATCTAATTTTGAAACTTCTTTAATAAGTTTATCATAGCCTTTTATTGGATCTAATCTGCCAACAGCAGTAATAGTAAAATGCTTACTCTTTTGTGTTTCTAAGTCCTTGATCTTAGTTCCAAAATATATAACTTTACTCGAATGAGTTATTGTTTTTGAAACCTCTAAAGATACACTTATAACATTTGTTAGTTTATTAAATATTTTTCCTTTACGAGTATTATGTTTTGTGGCAATATGATTAAATTTAATAAGCTTGTTTAATCTATGAGTAATTTGGGTTGCTTTTGCGCCATGAGTATGAATAATATCATAGCCTTCTATTAATTTACTAATCTCTAAATATAAAAAAGGGTTATATCTCTTATCAAAAGATTTATACTCAACAGTTCTAACCTCACTTGAAAGTTTATCTTTATATTCACATCCAAAGGGAACTATCAATAAACATTGATTATTTTTACAAAGTCCATTTAGTGTATCTATTACAACCTTTTCAACACCTCCATAAATTGAGGAACACGAGAAATAGCATATTTTCATTTTTCTACCTTTTTTTAAGTTCATCATTATTTTTAAAAGTATCAGAATACACAAAGAAAACGAATATAGTTAGGAAACTTAATAATTCTTTAGAATAAAAAGCACCAAAATCAAATTGAGTAATTACTAGAAAATATGTTGCCATAGGAAATAAAATAAAATTTTTATTTATATATATTTCTTTTAATACTATAAATATAGTATAAAAACAAGATATTAACCCAAATAAACCTGTATATATGAGTATCTCTAAAACCATATTATGAGGATCTGGAAATTTATGAAGATATAAATCTGGTAAATTTAGCCAAGAATCTATACCATATCCAAAAATCTTTTTCTCTAGAATAAGGTTTATAGTATGAATCCAAATTTCAAACCTTTGACTAGAATATCCTTCCAGTAATAAATCAACTCTTTTCTGAAGAAAATCTATATTAAAATATAATAAAATAAGTATAGAAACACATATTAAAAAATAGATAAAATCACGGACTTTTAAATTTTTAAATTTAAATATAACAAATATTAATGATGCACAAATTGTTGCTACCCAAGATGATCTAGAAAGAGAAAAAATTAAAAAGAAAAGAAAAATAAATAAAAGAAAAATAGATAAAGTTTTATTTACTTTTGTTAGATATAAACTTAATACAAATGCCATACCTAAAAATAAACCAAAAGCATTCCTACTATTTAATGTTCCACTTAAACCATTAACTAAACTATCATTGCCAATTAATAATTGAAATAATGAAGTTAAACTCAACAAAATAAAAGATAATAAAAGGAAACTAATTATTTCCTTCTTTCTAAAAAAATCTATTTTAAAAAAATAAGATAACAGAATAAAAACTAAACCATACCTAATAATAAACATATATATTAAGTGCCATGATTTATTATTTAATAACTCAAGGTTAAGTATATTAGACAGGACCATTGAAAATATTATAAAAAAGAACCCTATAGATAAAGGAATTGATTTAAAAAAAAATTCCTTTAATACATTTATCTGTTTTGTTTTAAAAACATGAAATACAAAAAATATAATTAATGAAATAGTCGATATTTGGTAAATAGCATTTTTAAAAGGAATAGACAGTATCCAAATAAATAAAAGTAATTTGAATAAATTTTTATATAAATCATTAGTTATTAGACTCATCTTGACTTAACCTTGTTCATTTTTAAAATAAAGCTTAATAAAGACTGTCTTCCACTTATCATAATTCTTGGAATTTCGAATTTTTTATATTTATCATTTTTATAAACATCAACTACTGTCGTTGTTCCATTAAGGTAAGAGCTTTTTTCAACTAAAGAAATATCTTCTCCATCAAAAAAACCAAAAGGGTAAGCAAAAGATTTGCAAGTAATACTAAATACACTTTCAAGTTTACTTTTAGATTCGAGAATTTGTTTTTCTTTTTCTTCTTTGCTTAAACTTGGTAAATTAGAATGATCTAAAGTATGAGATCCTATTTCAATTAAACCACTATTAATCATTTCTTTTAGTTGTTCATTAGAAAGCATTTTTTCTTGATTTAATTCATCAGAAGATTTATTAAGATCTTTATCTGTAGCCCAATTTTTATTAAACCTATTTACTACAACATAGATAGTCGCCTTAAAATTATACTTTTGTAATAAAGGAAAAGCTTCTGTATAGTTATCCTCATACCCATCATCAAAAGTAATTACAACAGATTTAGAAGGAATAACATTAAGCTGTACTAATTCAGATAATGTGAAACTTTTCCAACCATTCTTACTAAGCCATTTTAATTGTTTTTCAAATTCTACAGGTTTTACTCTTAATCTATTAAACTTTGATTGTTTTTTAGGTAAATGATCCGATATCATATGATACATAAGAACTCTTGGATATTCAAAAGAAACATTTTTTCTCCACCATGAAAACCGTAATGAAAAAATTATAAACAAAATAATAAACAAAATAACAAATATATAAATCAATTTAGTCCTTTATACACATCGAGATTACTTTTAATCATATTATTTAAAGAAAATGTATTAGAAATATATGAATAACCATCAAATTCTAAGTCCATTGCTTTTAAAATTTTATTAGATAAATCCATATCGTCCCCTATTTCAAAAAAGTAGCCATTTATGGAATCAATTATAATATCTTTTACACCTCCATGATTTGTGGCTATAACAGGGGTATTCATTGCAATTGATTCAGCAACTGCTCGACCAAAACTTTCAGGTTTTTTTGAACTACTCACAACAACATCACTTAAAGAATAAATTTCTGCAATTTTACTTTGACTTCCTGTAAAAATAATATTCTCTTCTAAATTAAGTTCTTTAATTTGTTTTTTTAAAGAGTTTAAATAATCTTGTTTATCTACTCTTACTCCACCAACTATTAAAGCTTTAATATTAATATTCTTATTTTTTAAAATATGTATAGCATTGATAAAAGTTTCATAATCTTTTAACTGAGTTATTCTACCTACTGAAGATACTACAAGTTTATCGTTAAGATTATATTCTTTTTTAAAAGAAGAAATAAAAGATAAATCAAGTCTATTGCTATTAAATAGTTCTAAATCAACACCTCGAGGAATTACTGTTATTATATTATCATGAATTTGATAATGTTTTTGAATATATTTTTTAATAGAATTACTTACACAAATAACCGCATCTGCTTTTGTCATTATCTTACTATAAAAACTAACTGAGTTAAATCCATGAACAGTAGAAATTACTTTTATATTTAATTTTTTATTTGCTAAATATACAAGCCAAGCAGGAACCCTACTTCTTACATGAATAATATCAGCTTTTACTTCTTTTAATATTTTCTTTAAAGCACTTACTCTTTTATAAATACTTAAAATATTTTTACTACATACATCAAACTTAATATGTATCCCACCATCAAGTTCAATTTGAGATACAAGTTTTCCACCATTACTAATAATAATAGATTCTAAACCTTTTTTAACATATTCACGGTTCAGTTCTACCACACCTCGCTCAACTCCACCTTCATTAAGCTCTGGTAATATTTGTACTACCCTCATATTTTAATATCTTTTAATAATTCTGAGAAATCAACTTTTTTATCAATCTTATTAACTATTTCTGCTAATTTATGAAATTTTGTATTATTCTTTTTACTATCAAGTTCTATGATATTTACTTTTGCATTAGTATTTGCTCTTGCTTCGCTTATCATTGAAGTAGAATCAATTGTAATAAATAGTTCATCACAAACTTCAATAAAGTCACCAATTGGATTGATATTAGGTTCTTTAGAATATATTAACTTGTAATCAAAGTCATAAGATTCAATTAAAGCCTCAACTTCTTCACTAGTTCTTCTTGAAGTTGTTACATATTTTTTATAATCTGAAAACTTTGAAAATATAAAATCTAATTTTTCTTTTATTTTTTTCTCATTCATAGAGAATATTTTATTATCTCCACCTATTACAATAGCAAGGGATTTTTTATCTTCAATCTTTTTAATATATCCCTTTGCTTTTGAAAAAGATATATTAAGAGGTATTTTGATTATATTATTTAAATCAGGTGTTTTATCATGTTCTTGAGCAATAATATGATCAAAAGTAGAGTATTTATAAGATTTAGGAAACATTAAAACAATAGATTTAATATTGCATTTATTAGCTATAAATTTATTAAAATAATAAGTATTTGATCCAGTAGAGACAACCGCATCATAAAATTCTAAATAATATTTTCTATATTCTACAAATAATGCATCTGTGTAAAAATCTACTTTATCGTAAACATATGATAAAAGTTTTTGTGCTTTATTTTTAAACTTTACTTCTAAAATATCATAACTAATATTTTTGATATTACAAAATGCAATTGATTGATTTAAATGTCCAGGTTTGCCATCGCTAATTATTAAAATTCTTTTCATAAATCTCTTTGTAGTGGCTCTTAAATCTCTTATGAGGCCAGAACCATTGTTTTTTATCTTCTCGAATTATAGCAGATATTGCATTAGCTTGCAATTGAGATAATTTTTTTAAGTCACATTCTTCATCTTCTGTTTTATCAAAAGATATAGGATCATATATTTTTATTTTATATTTGTAATCATCTTTATTAAAAATAGCTACAGGAACTAAAGTTGCATTAAACTTTCTAGCTAAAACTGATGATGTAGTTGTTTGATAAGCTTTTACACCAAGAAAATCAACTTCACTACCTTCTCTAGCATTAATATTCTGATCAATAATCAACGAGACAGTTTCTTTTTTCATTAATGCTTTTACAAGTTTTTTTACAGCACCCGTTCTGAAAATAATTTTAGAACCAGAAGCCTCTCTTGCTTTTACAATAAATTCATCAATTTCTTTAAAGTTAGATTCCCTTGCAACTTGATGTATTGGTAATACAAACTTATTTAAATAACAGCTTAGCATTTCCATATTTCCAAAGTGTGCAGAGATTAAAAGAATTGGTTTTTTCTCAGCTCTAAGTTTTTCTAAGATTTCTACATTTTCTATTTCAATATTTTCTTTTAGCTCAGCATCAGAAACATCTAAATTTTCAATCATTGATTGTGCCCATAAAAGCATATTAAAATAAGAATATTCTTGTATTTCTTTTATTTCTTCATCAGAGATTTTATCTTTAAAAACTAATTTTAAATTAGCTTTTATAATTCTATTCGTTTTATTAGCAAATAAAAATGTAAGTTTCCCTAATAGTTTAAAAAAACCTCTTCTTAAAAGACGAGGCATTTTTCGTAAAACAAACACTAGCCCTAAAAAAAGTTTGTATGCAATTTTATTCTTCATTAAATTAACTCTATATTTAATTCTTTTGGTAATTCTAGTTTTTCAATATTTGATTCAATTAAAAAAGTTTTATTTGATAAATCAATCTTTAATAAATCATTTTCAAAAGTGTATACAACCTTTGGTCTAGATAAATCTTGATTTACTGCAATATTTAATGAAATCATAAAAGACATCCATTGCATTACTTCTAATTTTGGAAGTAGTTCTTCATATAAAGCTAAATCTTTTTTTGAAGGTAATGACTTCTTTGAAAATTTAATTGTATGAGCTGTTACTACTCTTGAAGTATGTAAGAAGTCATAATTTAAACCATTTAAAATGTAATCGAATGCATTATCATTAGATTTATAGAAGTTTAGTGTTGAACCAATAGAATGAAGCTTAGAAGCCACTACTAATAATGTTCTATATTTATCCTCTAAATTATGCATAGGTTTTAAAACATCAAATATTTTTCCTGCATTTGAACCTAGATATGCACTTTGCTTTTCATCTATTTGAAATCTGTCTAATAATGACCGTACACTTACATTGAAGTTCTCAGGAAATTTACCATTAGAATTTCGAAGAAGATCATTTAAGTAAACACCTTCTCTAACACCTGCACCAGAAGTAATTACTTTTGAAATATGTAATTCTTCTAATATAGTTTTAAAAATAAAAGTACCTTCTTTGATAGTATCAAATCTATCTTTTTTAACACCAAGATTTTTTAACTCATTGTTATCAGATGCTTCAATAATACTATCTAAGAAATCTAATTCCTTAGAAACTTTATATTTATAACCATGAAGAATATCAAGAGGATAATCATTTCTTTTCATAATAAGTTTAGATACAGATCTAATACTTCCACCAATACCTACAGCAGTATCAGGTACTTCTATATTTAGTTCAAAAATCTTTCTTAAATTATCTAAAATATAAGCTTTTGCACCATCAATATCATTTTTGTTAAAGAACAATTCTTTCATACGAACAGTTCCGATATTTAAAGATATAGATTTTTCAATCTTTCCATCTTTAATAAATGAAAATTCAGTTGAACCTCCACCAATATCAACAGTAACAAAATTATTTTGATGTACAAGATTTAAAGCAGCAACTCCACCAAAAAAAGCTTCTTTTTCACCGTCAATAACTTTGATACTTAAACCAAAGTCTTTTTTAACTTTTGATAAAAAAACTTTTGCATTAGGAGCATCTCTAAGTGCTGATGTAGCTACACAAATTACTTTGCGAGATCTTAAAGATTTTGATATATTTAAAAAAGACTTCAAAGATTCATAGGCTCTTTTCATAGGTTCTTCTTGAAGGTTACCATTATTTTCATAACAGCCCTCAGAAATTTTCACCCTACTTTTCGTTTCATTTATTAAATTAAATGCAAACCTACTACTCTTCTGAAGAACAACCATTCGCATTGAATTTGATCCAATGTCTATAATAGTTGTGACTTTAGCCATTAAACTTCTTCTTCCATTAATTGTTCATACTTGAACTTTAGCTCTTCCATAGTCTCTTGATTATCAGGATCTATAATAATACAATCAACCGGACATACTTCAACACATGAAGGTTCTTCATAATGACCCACACATTCAGTACATCTATCTGAATCAATTATATATATTGGATCACCCTCTTCTATAGCATAATTTGGGCACTCTTCTCTACATGCATCACATGCAATACAACTATCAGTAATAATTAAAGACATAAAACCTATTCCTAAGTAAAATTTATATGTTGGAGTTATAACCTATTATTCTTTAATAATTTCTTTAATCAAGTTAAATTTATGCTTATTTTTAGATATAAGTAAAAAATTGTGCGTTTTGTATATAAAAAGTTCATTACAAATGTATAATGATGCTGCAATATCAAATTCTCTAATATCACCTGCAAAAAGGACAAAATCGTAACTTCGTGCATTGCTTAGAGACAAGGCAACAGCTCCAGGTGATCTATATTTAATACTATTATCATGTAGTTTCTGACAAAGTTTAGGGTATCTATAAGCCCTTTCAAATATACCAATTTTTGAATTATTTTTAGAAAAATTATTTAAAATAGGTCTATTTAAAAAGTTTATTTCTTTTATATTTTCATCAAATGCCTTATATATTAATGTAGCACTTACAAGGTTGCAAACAAAACCTGCAATAATTTTTTCATTATTTCTAAGTGCAACTGATGTACCATAATAAGGTAAATTTGATACAAAATTATCACTTCCATCAATAGGATCAATAATAATGTCAAAACTACTATTATTATCAATAAAACCACACTCTTCTGAAAATATATTTCCAAAATCATTTAAGTACTTAATAAATAAGTTTTCAGCATACAAATCAATTTTTAATGAGTTATCACCACCAAAACCAGTGGTATTAGAATAAGTTAAATCATCATTAGTTAGATGATTGTTTATATAAGTATAAAGTTCTTTATTAGCTTCTATTACAGCGTTTATAAAAGAGCTTTTATAAACATCTGTAATAGTTATACTCATAAAACTTAAGCTAAGTTGTTTATGATTGTTCTAGCTGCATCTCTACCATCTGCAGCAGCAGTTACCGCTAAGTGAGCACCTCTTTGACAATCTCCACCTGCATATACTTTTGTATTTGAAGTTTTGTAAGAAGTAGTTTCAATTCCACCCCATGAATTAGTATCAACATTTAAGTCTTTTAAGAAAGAAGGAACTTCAGGAGAGAATCCTAATGCCATAATTACAACATCAGCTTCTTCAATATATTCACTACCATCATTAATTACAACTTTTTGTCTTCCTGATGCATCTGGTTCAGACATAGAAGTAGTTAATAACTCAACACCAGTTGCTATTCCATTGTCAACAACAACAGATTTAGGTGATACATTAAATACATATTCTACACCCTCTTCTTTTGCATTAACAACTTCTTTTTTACTTCCTGGCATATTGGCTTCATCTCTTCTGTATAAACATTTAACAGACTTAGCTTTTTCTCTAACTGATGTTCTAACACAGTCCATAGCAGTATCTCCACCACCAATTACAACTACATTTTTATCTTTAACATCAATAAATTCAACATCTTTTCCAAGATTTCTTTTTTGAATTCCAGTTAGTAATTCCATAGCTAAATGAACATTAGAAGCTTTTTCACCTTCAATACCAGCATATCTACCAGCAGTTGCTCCAATTCCTAAATAAATTGCATCAAATTCAGATTCTAAATCTTTTGCAGCTTTATCTTTTCCAATTTCGCAGTTTAAGTGAAGTTTCATACCAGCTTCTAATAACCAGTTAATTCTTCTATCTACTGTTGTTTTATCAAGTTTGAATCCTGGGATTCCATACATTAGTAATCCACCAGCTCTATCAGATCTCTCGAACATTTCAACACCGTAACCTTTTCTTAAAAGGAAAGTTGCAGCTGAAATCCCAGAAGGTCCAGAACCGATAATAGCTACTTTTTTATCTACTTTCTTATCAGTAAATTTAGGTTTCATTCCTTTAGCAAAGGCTGTTTCAGAAATATGAGTTTCAATTGCACCAATTGAAATAGCACCGTGTCCAGTATTTAATGAACAAGCACCTTCACAAAGTACATCTTGAGGACAAATTCTTCCTAAGATTTCAGGGAAAGGAGATGTTTCATTTGATAAAGCAAATGCTAAATCAGGATTTTTAGTAGCTGTTTGTTTTAACCATGCTGGAATAAAGTTTCCTAATGGACATCCAGTATGACAGTATGGATCACCACACTGCATACATCTGTCAGCTTGCTCTTTAGCTCTTGATTTTCCAAATACTTGATATACTTCACCATAATCTTTTAATCTTTGAAGTACATCTCTTTTCTCTGGGTTTATTCTTTCAAATTTAGTAAAGTTTAACATCTTAATCTCCCTCGTCCGGATCTAATGGTAACACTGTCATATTTTTAGGTTTTACCATCCAGAAGTTTCTAATTTCTGCTCTAAAGTTATCTAAAATATTTTGAGCTGCATCACTTTCAGTTTCATGAACATAATCTAAAAGTAATCTTTTTAGATATAGTCTTTCTCTTTCAGTATCATCAGTATCAATTCTTACAGCTTCAATTAACTCTTGGTTCATTTTATCTACAAATGATTTTTCTGGATCATAAACAAATGATAAACCACCAGTCATACCAGCACCGAAGTTAATACCAGTGTTTCCTAAGATTACAACAATACCACCTGTCATATATTCACAAGCATTATCTCCAGTACCTTCGATTACAGAAATACATCCTGAGTTTCTTACACCAAATCTTTCACCTACAGATGCTCTAATGTAAAGTTTTCCACCAGTAGCTCCATATAAACAAGTATTTCCACCACCAGCAAATTCTTGACCTTGATGCATTGGATTAATGATGATTTTACCACCATTCATTCCTTTACCAACGTAATCATTAGCAGCACCATCTAAATGTAAGTTCATACCCTTAGAAAGGAAAGCACCGAATGATTGACCAGCAATACCTTTTAAGTTAATATTGATTGAGTTATCTGGTAATCCAGCATCTCCATAGAATCTAGCAATTTCACCAGAAATTAATGCACCAAATGATCTATTTAAGTTAGTAATTTCAGTATTAACTTTTATAGGTGAGTTTGGATTCTCAATTGTTTTGTGAACTTTCTTTAATAATTCTTTTTCATATCTATTATCATCAAATGGATCATTTGATGGTTTTTGACAAGTATCAATACCGTCAACTTTTCTTAAGATATTTTGGAAATCAAATTTTTGTGCAAATTTGTCATCAATTACTTTTAATAAATCAGATCTACCAACAATTTCTTCAATTGATGAATATCCTAATTCAGCTAAGATTTCTCTAACTTCCTCAGCAATAAATGTGAAGTAAGAAATTAATCTCTCAACAGTTCCAGTAAAGTGTCCTCTTAAATCTTCATCTTGAGTTGCAACACCAACAGAACATTTGTTAGTATGACAAATTCTTAAGATTTTACATCCAAGTAGTGTTAAGGCAGCAGTTCCGAATGCATAAGATTCAGCACCAAGCATAGCAGCTTTAACAACATCTAAACCAGTTTTTAATCCACCATCAGTTTGAACGTGAACAAACTCTCTTAAGTGGTTAGCTTTTAATGCATTATGAGCTTCTGAAAGTCCCATTTCCCAAGAGTTACCAGCATGTTTTAATGATGTTAATGGAGCTGCACCTGTACCACCATCTCCACCAGAGATAATAATTTTATCAGCATATGCTTTAGCAACACCAGCAGCAATTGTTCCAACACCAATAGAAGATACTAATTTAACAGTAATTCTTGCTTGAGTATTTACTTGTTTTAAATCATAGATTAGCTGAGCTAAATCTTCAATAGAGTAAATATCATGATGTGGTGGTGGTGAAATTAGAGTAACACCAGCAACTGTATGTCTTAAAGACGCAATTAAAGGAGTAACTTTATGACCTGGTAATTGACCACCTTCACCTGGTTTTGCACCTTGTGCAACTTTAATTTGTAATTCTTCTGCTGATCTTAAGTAACCTGGAGTTACACCAAATCTACCAGAAGCAATTTGTTTAATTTTAGAATTTTTTAATGTTCCAAATCTTTGTGGATCTTCACCACCCTCACCTGAGTTTGATGCTCCACCAATTGTATTCATAGCCATTGCCATTGCTTCATGAGCTTCTGGTGAAATTGAACCACAAGACATTGCAGCAGATGCAAATCTTTTAAATACTTCTTCTTTAGATTCAACTTCATCAATTGAAATTGATTCTTTATCAGAATTAAATTCAAAGAAATCTCTAATGAATTTTTTATCTCTATTTCTAACTAATTGTTTTAAACCTTCAAAATCAGTAATTTCTTCTTTTTTCGTAGCAGATTTATTATGCATAGCTTTTGTAGTTGCTGGACCATAATCGTGATATTCACCACCATTTAAGTACTTGTAGAAACCACCTAAGTCTAATGGGAACATATGATTATCATCATGATATGCATTAAAGTGAGATTTTTCAATTCTCTCTTCAATATCTTCATAATCTAAACCAGCTAAATCACTATGTGCATCAGGGAAACAGTTAGTAACGATTTCATCAGATAAACCAATAGCATCGAATAAACCAGAGTTTCTATATGAAGCAATAGTACAAATACCCATTTTAGACATAATCTTAAGAAGACCAGCATTTACAGCTTTTTGAGTATTTTTAAGAACTCTTTGCATTTCATACTTAGATAATTCTTTTCTTTCATATAATGCAACAGTTGTAGCATACATCATATAAGGATACATTGCAGTTGCACCAAATCCTAATAATACTGCTGCCATATGTGGATCATAAACTTCACCAGTTACAGGTACAATTGATACATAATGTCTTACTTCTTGTTTTAATAACTCTTGATTAATATAACCAACAGCCATCGCCATAGGAATAAGCTTATTATTTTCACAAACATCTCTATCATCTAAAATAACAACAGAAACACCATCTTCTTTTACAGCTTTTACAACATAATCACAAAGTTGTTTTAAAGATGCTCTTAAATCAGATTTAAATGTAGTTGAGAATACTCTGTTTTTGTAGTATTCATCATATCTTGGAGATTTCTCATCACCAAATGATACTAATACATCATATTTTTCTTTCATTAAAATTGGAGATGCAACTTTTAATCTCTTTGCATACTCTGGTTTTTCATCAAGAATATTATGAATTTGTCCAAATCCAGTCTCTAAAGACATAACAACTTTTTCTCTATATGGATCAATTGGAGGATTTGTAACTTGTGCAAACTTTTGTTTAAAGAAGTCAGTAAAGTTTCTGTTTACTTGTGAGAAACAGGCTAAAGGTGTATCATCACCCATAGAACCTACTGGTTCTTTTCCATCTTTTGCCATTGGCTCAATCATTTGATCAATTGCTTCATAAGTGATATTGAAATATTTTTGTTTCTTTTCTAACTCTTCAAATTTATAATCGCTAGTATTTAAAAATGAATCTTCAATATATTCTTGTAAGTAATCCATATCTTCATTTAGCCACTTAGAGTAATATTGAGAAGATTTTAAATAATCATTAATATCATCTTCTTTTAATACTTTTCCGTGTTTAAGGTCAAGTGCAATCATTTCCCCTGATTGTAATCTACCTCTTTCTAAGATATTTTCTTCTTCTAATGTTAATGTACCATATTCAGAAGTAATATATAACTTATGATCTTTAGTGATTACATATTTAGAAGGTCTTAAACCATTTCGGTCAATTAAACAACCAATATGTCTACCATCAGTTAAAGAAACTGCTGCAGGACCATCCCATGCTTCCATTGCAGTTGCAGTATACTCGTAGAACGCTCTTAAGTCTGGATCCATATGTGGAGCATTTTGCCAAGGTGCAGGAACTAACGATCTAGCAGCTTTGAAAAAGTCAACACCATTTGCTAACATGAATTCAAACATGTTATCTAATGAAGCAGAATCTGAAGAACCAGTTTGAAGAATTGGTAATAATCTTGCAATTTCTTCATCAGAAAAGATTTCTGATTTTAATTGTTCTGACTTGATTTCAACATTGAATCTATTTGCTTCAACTGAGTTAATCTCACCATTATGAGCAATTGCTCTAAACGGTTGTGCTAATCTCCATTGAGGTAAAGTATTCGTTGAGAATCTTTGGTGAAATAATGAAAATGAGATTTTAAAATCATCATCTCTTAAATCAACATAAAAATGTTTGATGTGCGTAGGCATAATAAGCCCTTTGTACGCAATCACTTTAGATGAGAATGTAGGAATATAAAAATCTTTCTTATCTATTAATTTATGCTCGCACTCTTTTCTTGTTAAGTAAAGCATTGCATCAAATCTCTTTGATGACATTAAAGTATTAGCTACTACAAATACTTGTACAATATTTGGTAATGAGTCTAAGGCTTGTTGTCCTAAGGCATCCGTATCAACTGGAACAATTCTAGTTAATACTACTTTTAAGTCATTGTTCTCACAGAACTCTTTAAAAGTGTCTACGTCTGCTAAGTCTTCAGCAAAGATCATAGCTACACCATAATTTTCAGGTAAATCAACACCCTCTTTTATAGCTGCTTTTCTCATAAATTCGTCTGGCATAGATAAAAGTAAACCTGAACCATCTCCAGTTTTACCATCTGCTGCCACTGCACCTCTGTGCATCATTCTTTCTAGTGAAGTTATTGCATCTTCTAAATTCTTATGACTTGGTCTGTTTTTCATATCAGCAACAAGACCGAAACCACAGTTGTCTTTAAAAGAAGTTAGTAAGTCTAAATTAGAACCCATTATTTTCCTTTATGTTAATCTTTATATATTCCTTAATAAAGTGAGATAATATACTTTAAATATGTTTAAAATATGGTTAAAAAGATTTTATCATATATATATGACTTACATAATTCAATATACTTGTGTCATCCTGTAGCTCTCTAAAATAGGACTTTTGATGATTTTATGTAATTTTTGTGCAACTTTTATGTAATTAATTTAGTACTATAACAAATATAACCTAGCATAATAATACTATTAAGGAATTTCTTTTATGAAGAAATGTCAAAACAAAGGAAAACTTCTACAAAATGTATGCAAATAATGTCAAAATACATAATTGATACATAAGATTTTGCTAAGATTTTTACATATCGAAAAACTAAGGAGAAATGATATGAAAAAATTAGTACTAGGAACTATTGCAGCAGCAATGGTAGCGACTTCAGGATTAGCGGCTGAGTATACTTTAAAGTTCTCTCATGTAGTAAGTGCGAATACACCAAAAGGTAAAGCAGCAGATTTCTTTGAAAAAAGATTAGAAGAATTATCTGGTGGAAAAATTGATGTTCAAGTTTACCCATCTTCACAGTTATATAAAGATAATGCTGTTTTAAAAGCAATTAGATTAAATTCTGTTCAAATGGCAGCACCTTCATTTTCTAAGTTTGGTAAAATTGTACCTCAATTAGCTTTATTTGATTTACCATTTTTATTTAAAGATATTGATCACTTACATAGAGTTCAAGATGGAGAAGTTGGTCAAGCGTTAAAAGATAAAGTTGCAGCAAAAGGTATTATTGCATTAAACTTCTGGGATAATGGTTTTAAACAATTATCTACAAATAAAGAACCTTTATTAAACCCTACAGATGCAAAAGGTCAAAAATTTAGAATTATGTCTTCTAAAGTATTAGAAGCTCAATTCCATGCAGTTGGTGCAAACCCACAAATGATGCCATTCTCTGAAGTATATTCAGGGTTACAGCAAGGTGTTATTGATGGTCAAGAAAATACTAACTCAAATATCTTCACTAAAAAATTCCATGAAGTACAAAAACACTTAACTATTACTAACCATGGTTACTTAGGTTACTTAGTAGTAATGTCTAAAAAATTCTGGAACAAATTACCAGCTGATTTACAAGCAAATGTAACTCAAGCTATGAATGAAGCAACAGAAAAAGAAAGACAATATGCACAAGAGCTAAATGATTCTCAATTAGCTCAAATCAAAGCATATGCTGATAAAACAGGTAAATTAAAAATTTATAACTTAACTGCTGAGCAAAAAGAAGCTTGGAGAAATGCAGTTAGTAAAATTTACCCTGAGTTCTATTCTGATAGAAAAATCGGAAAAGATTTAATCGAGAAAACAATAGCGACTAAGTAGTCATTATGTTTAATCTATTAAGTAAAACTATAGGTTTTATAAATCAGTCAATAGCAGTAGTCGGTATAACAGCCGGCGTTGCTGTTGCTTTTACTAATGTTGTAGCAAGATACGCTTTCGATGCGTCATTAGTATGGGCAACGGAACTTACTATCTTCTTATTTTTATGGAGTGCCTTCTTTGGAGCGGCATACTGTTTTAAGAAAGATGCACATATTGCTGTTACAGTTATCTTAGATATTATGCCATCTAAAATTGCGAAAATTATGCTTCTAATATCACATACTGTGACAATTACATTTTTATTAGCAATCTCTTATTATGGATATGAATATTTATTTCTATTACAAGAATTAGATGAAAGATCGATTGATTTATGGGATTTACCTATGTGGATTGTTTATTTAGTTATCCCTGTTGCATTCTTTTTTGCAGCCTACAGAGTTGGTGAGAAAATAGTTCAAATTATTAGAACACCACACGATGAAGTAGTTGCTGAGAGCGAAGCTGAACAAGTTTTAGCTGGTATGGGTGTTGGTGCTAAAAACAATGAGAATGAGCATGTTAAAAATTTAAATGACATGGTTAAAGAAGTTGAAAAGAAAACAGGAGGAATGTTATAATGAGTGTAGCTTTTTTATTCGGTGTATTCTTCCTATTAGTAATTTTAGGAGCTCCAATTGCTATTTGTCTAGGTGCTGCAACATTTGCATCATTCATGATATTTACAGATCAAGATCCAGTATTAATTGCATCTTTACTGTTTGAAAAGATTGAACATTATTCATTAATGGCAATCCCAATGTTTATTTTAGCTGGTAACTTACTTTCAAAAGGTAGTGCAGCAAATAGAATTATTGAGTTTGCAAAATCAATCGTAGGACACCTTCCAGGTGGTTTACCAATCTCTGCTATTTTCGCATCTATTATTTTTGCGGCAGTTTCTGGTTCTTCTCCTGCTACAGTTGTTGCTATTGGTTCTATTATGTTTGGAGCTATTATTCAAGCTGGTTATCCTAAGAAATATGCTGTTGGTACTATTGCAACTGCTGGTTCTTTAGGTATTCTAATTCCACCTTCAATTGTTTTAATTGTATATGGAGTTACAGCAGAGGTTTCTATTGGTAGACTATTTATGGCAGGTGTTGTTCCAGGTATTTTACTTGGGGTAATGATGATGGTAGTTACATATATTGGTGCTAAAAGACTTGGGTTTAAAAGAACTCAACCACAACCATTTAAAGTAAGATTCCAAAAAATGAAGGATGCTTCATGGGGACTTATGACAATTGTTATTGTTATTGGTGGTATTTACGGTGGTATCTTTACACCAACTGAAGCAGCAGCGGTTGCAGCTATTTGGGCATTCTTTATCTCTGTATTTGTTTACAAAGATATTAAAATGAGCGAATTTTTCTCAACAGCTTTAGATTCAGCAAAAACAACTGCAATGATTATGTTTATTATTGCAAACGCAATGTTATTTGCTCACTTCTTAACAATTGAAAATATTCCTCAAGGAATTACAGCAGCGTTAATTGAAGCAAATGTTGATAAATATATGTTCTTACTTATGGTAAACGTTCTTCTAATCCTAGCTGGTTCATTTATGGAACCTAGTGCGATTATTATGATTATGGTTCCATTATTACTTCCAGTTGCTGTTGCACTTGGAATTGATCCAATTCACTTCGGTATTGTAATTACAATCAATATGGAGCTTGGAATGGTATCCCCACCTGTAGGCTTGAACTTATTCGTAACTTCAGGACTTACTGGTATGAGTATAAAAGATGTTATTGTTGCGGCATTCCCGTGGACTATGACTATCTTAGCAGGTTTATTACTTGTAACTTATGTGCCAGAGATTGCTCTTTGGTTACCAAATTTAATGTACGGTGGATGATAAGTAATCCAACTTACAAAAAACAAAAAAGGCAAGAGTTTTTACTCTTGCCTTTTTTTATGTCTAAGAAAAATTAGATTAATTAGCTAATAAATCATTGATTATTTGTTTATAACTCTCAACTGGATATGCTCCGCTTATCTTTGATGTTTGATTAAATATCATAGTTGGAACAGAATTAATACCTCTTTGAAGCCAATACATCTCTTTATCTTTTATATTGCCTCTACTATCAGGATTATCTAGTTTTTCCATTGCTTTATCAATATCTAAACCAACACTCTTTACCACTTCTTCTAATACTTCTCTTTTAGATACATCTTTACTTTGTGCAAAATAAGCTTTAAAAAGTGCTAATTTTAATTCAGTTTGTTTTCCACTATTTTTTGCAAAATCTAATAAGACATGAGCATCAATTGTTTTTAACATTCGTCTACCTTCTTGATACTCAAAAGGAAAGCCAACTTCTGCAAAAGATTCTTTGAATTTGTCTTGAGTTTCTTTTGCTTGCTCTATTGACATTCCATACTTTTTACTTAAGTGTTCAAGTACTTCTTCTCCCTCATCTGCAATATCTGGGTTTAGTTCAAAAGGATGCCAAGTAATTTGAAACTTATCTTCAACACCTAACTCTTTTAAGGCTTGTTCAAAACGTTTATATCCAACTACACACCAAGGGCACATTACATCAGAGATGATGTCAACATTTATTTTGTCACTTAAGATCATATTAATTCCTTTATTTTTATTTTTTATTAAACTTACGAAGAACAACTAAGGTGAGATACCCCTGCAAGGTTGAAAAACTCTGAAGCTTTCAGTTTATAATATTTATCTTCTATTTCTTTAGCTTGCTCAGAATATGGATCTGTCATGATTTCTTGTAATTCTGAGATTAGTGAATAATCACCCTCTTGAGCTTTTTCATAAGCTGGAACAAGGAACCACTCTCTTAAAGTATATTTTGGATTAACAAGTTTCATGTCAGAAGAAGTATTTACTAAAAATTTCCATTTTTCAAACCATGTTAACCATGCACTTTCTAACTTTCTATCAGATGATATATCTTTGTAAAAACTCTTTTTCACAGAGTCAATACTTTCAGGAATCTTCGATAGTTCTCTAAAGAAAATAGTATAATCTACAGCAGTTTGAACCATAAGTGCTTCTAAATCAGTATATAATTCTTCATCAAAAGTATTAAGTCCAAGCTTTGAAGTCCACATCTTTTCCATTTGTGAGTTCATCACTTTTTCAAAACTATTTCTAATTTCATCTAATTCGTGAAGATACTCTTTATGACCTACAAGCAAAGGTTGAAGTGCAGTACAAAATACTTGGAAGTTTTTTTCTGCTGCAAGTGTTTGATTAAAGAAAGAGAAGTGCATTCCTCCACCTGTCCATGGTTGATAATATGGATCAAATACATCAATAAATCCAAAAGGTCCATAATCTAGTGTAAAGCCACCAGCAGCACAGTTATCACTGTTAAAGTTACCTTGACAATATCCAACTCTAATCCAATTTGCTACTAAAGATGTAAGTCTAGATCGAAACTCTTTTGCAAGTACAATTACTTTTTCAAAAGTACTTAAACTCTTATCAATTACATCACTATATTCACGGTCAATCAAATGTAAAACCATTTTCTCTAACTCTTCCATAGCTTTTGGATGTTCGTTTTTTCTAGCTCGACGTGCGAAAAGTTCCACTTGTCCAACTCTTATAAAAGATGGTGCAACACGAGTAGAGATAGCAACATCTTCTGATATCATTCTATCAGGGTCTTTTGAGTATGAACCTTGAGAGAACCAAGGTCTTTGTACTTGCTCTTTTGTAGAAGTAAACAAACTCAAAGACCTAGAAGTAGGAATTGAAAGCGCATGCATATGCTCTTGGGCTAAAAACTCCCTAACACTTGATCTTAAAACTGCTCTTCCATCTGCACCTCTACAGTATGGAGTTCGTCCTCCACCTTTTAGTTGCATTTCCCAACGTTTTCCATTTAGCACTGCTTCTAGAACTGAAACTGCTCTACCATCCCCATAAGCATTTCCAGTTTGGAAAGGACACTGTTGATAATACTCTGTTCCATAAATAGAAAGTGCATATCCTGTTGCCCACCCTACTTTACTCATAGCTTCTGGTACATTTGATATATCACCTGAGAACATACTAGTAAATTCATCAGTTTGGGCTAAACTATTTGCAAAACCTAATTCTTTAAATAAATTTTTACTATGAGCTATATATTTTGGCTGTGGTATTGCTGTAGGAGTTACAGGGACAAAGTGACCTGAAAAAACCTGTCTAGGTGAATGATTTAAGCCATCTAGATTTGCATCTGGATCATGGTTTAAAGTGTCCATAAAAGAATAATCAACATATTTTGCAAGATCATTTAGGCTCTTAATCTCTCCTTGTTTTTTTTCTGTTTCTATCATAATTTATTTCCATTTATATTTTTTATTTTGATTTTATCATAAAAAGTTAATAGCAATATAATTAAAAAAGAATTTCCACAGTTGGGATTAAATATAATGCCAAACTATGAAATATTATATTTATGATTTAGAAACCTTTCCCAATATATTTACGTGTGTTATACAAAATACTCAAAGCAAAGAGTTAAGAGTATTTGAATTAAGTACAAGAGTAAATGACTTAGCTAAATTTCTAAAAACACTAGAGTGGTTAAGTAAAAATGAGAAAGTATTAGTAGGATATAATAATCTAAACTTTGATTATGCAGTACTACAATTCATCTATAAAAATGCAAAAAACTATGAAATAAAAGAACTGATATATCAGATATTTCTTTTTGCAGATGGACTTATCAAAAACAATATCATTTATCAAGAAGATAAAAATACTTTAAAAATCAATCAACTTGACTTAATGAAAATCCATAACTTTGACTATAAAGCTACACGAGTAAGTCTAAAAGTTTTAGAAGTAAATATGTGTATGGACTCAATAGAGGATTTGGATTTTAAGATAGGTGAAGATTTAAAAATAGACGAGTTTGACAATCTAATCAAATATAATAAACACGATGTGGAAGCTACACTACTGTTTTTTGAGCACTCAAAAGAAGCCATTGAGTTTAGAGAAGAACTTGGAGCTAAATATGGTGAAAATATGCTTAATTATAGTGATACAAAAATAGGTAAAAGATACTTTATAAGAAACCTAGAAGAAAAGCTTGGAAAAGATATTTGTTTTATAAATGGTAAGCCAAAACAGACTATTCGAAACTTCTTAAATTTTGGGGAGATTATCTTTGACTATATTAATTTTGAAACACCAGAGTTTCAAAGCCTTCTTAAATATCTTAAAAAACAGTACTCAAACTCTATGAATGAAGTCTTTTCAAATATCAGCCAAGACAAACTAGAAGAGTTAAGCTTTTTTTGTACACTAAACTCTAAAAAAGAAGCTCACTCACTACATCTAAACTACAAAGAATTTACTTTCTATCTTGGAACTGGTGGTTTACATGGAAGTGTAGAGAGTAAGTTTTATGATAATGATGATAAGTTTTTAATCATAGATGTTGATGTAGCAAGTTACTATCCATCAATTGTGATTCAAAACAGCCTTTATCCTGAACATCTTGGAGTTGAGTTTGTGGATATATACAAAGAGATTAGAGATTTGAGATTCTCTTATAAAAAAGGTACTTCACAAAATAAGATGCTAAAACTAGCCCTAAACTCAACATATGGAGATACAAACAATCAGTTTAGTCCTTTTTATGACTATAAAATGACTTTGGATATCACTCTAAATGGACAGTTGATGTTGTGTATGCTTGCTGAAAAACTTATGCAAATAGAAAGCGTATCTTTAATACAAGCAAACACTGATGGTCTTACTTTTAGAATATCTAAAAAAGATAAATCAAAGTATGAAGACATATCAAATAAATGGCAAGATTTTACAGGCTTAGAGTTAGAAGAGATAATATATGAAAAACTATGGATTAGAGATGTAAACAACTACATAGCTCTAAAAGAAGATGGAAAAGCCAAAAAAATAGGTGCATATAAATATGACTTAGCATGGAATCAAAACCACTCTTCTTTAGTAGTTCAAAAAGCTGTAGAAGCACACTTAGTAAAAGGTATCTCCATAGAAGAGTTTATCCATAATCATAGAAATAAATATGATTTCTTACTAAACTTCAAAGCCACTAGAAATATAGATTTAGTACTTGAAAAAGTTTACTCACTACAAAAGTCTTATATACCTTTATCTAATACTATTAGGTATTTTATTAGTAAAAATGGATTACCTTTAAAAAAGATACTACCACCACTAAATAAAGATGCAGAACAAAGAGTAATCGGAATAAATGTAGGATATAAAGTGGAGCTTTGCAATAATATAGAAGACTTTTCATATGAGTTTTTGGATTTCGATTATTATGTAAAAGAGGCTTATAAACTAATAGAACCTTTTAGACAAAAACAAGAATCACTTTTTGATTTCTAATAATATCTCTTGTTATAATTGGTTAATAATTTTTTGTTAATATGTCAGTATGAAAAAAACAATATTAATCTTATTTTTATTTACTTTGCAATTTATATATGCAAATTCAAATAATAAAACTATTTTATTTTTAGGTGATTCACTAACAGAAGGATTAGGAGTATCAAAACAAAGCGCTTATCCTAACTTAGTACAAAATCTAATACAAACTAAACTAAACAAAAATATCAAAGCTATAAATGCAGGAGTTAGTGGCTCAACTACAAATGATGGACTATCTAGACTAAAGTGGTATCTAAAAAGAAAGCCTGATATTATCTTTGTTGCTCTTGGTGCAAATGATGGTCTAAGAGGTTTAGATTTGAAACAAAGTCAAAAAAACCTAGAAGAAATCATAAATCATGCTTTAAAATCAAAAGCAAAAGTTTTATTAGCAGGTATGCTAATCCCACCTAATTATGGTCCAAAATACTCACAAGATTTTAAAAAAATGTATGAAAATATTCAAAGTAAATACAATCTAAAATTTATGCCATTTTTATTAAAAGATGTTGCGGGAGTACAAAAACTAAATCAAGCAGATGGAATCCACCCAAATGAAAAAGGTCATGAAATAATTGCAAAAGAAGTATATGAGTTTCTAAAGGAAGAAATATAATGTTAAAACTAAAATCACTAAAAAAATCTTATCTTCAAGGAACTCAAAATATTCATATATTTGAAGATTTAAACTTCCACGTTCAAAAAGGACAAAGAGTTGCTATCATGGGGAAATCTGGAAGTGGTAAATCAACTCTACTTTCACTAATCTCAGGAATCATAAAGCCAAATGACGGAGAGATAGTTCTAAATGACACTTCATATAATGGTCTAAAAGAGAGCCAATTAAATGACTTTAGAGCTTCAAATATTGGTTTTGTTTTTCAAAACTTTCATTTAGTTTCATATCTAAATGCCTTAGAAAATGTAATGCTTCCTGCAAAAGTAAACAATATTTCAAATGCAAAAGAAAAAGCAATTGAACTTCTAAAAAGTGTAGGCTTAGAACATAGACTTGATCACTTACCTTCACAGCTAAGTGGTGGAGAGAAACAAAGGGTTGCAATAGCAAGAGCACTTATTCATAATCCTAAAATTATCTTAGCAGATGAACCAAGTGGAAACTTAGATGAAGAAACAGGTATTGCTGTAATGGATAAACTTTTTGAGTTAATCATACAAAATGGAACTACTTTGATTTTAGTAACTCACTCAAAAGATGTTGCAAAACGATGCGAAGAAACCTATGAATTAATACATGGGAACTTAAGTAAATGTTAGCAGTCCAGTTAGTTTTAAAAGCTTTAGCTCGTTCAAAATCTTTTAGTTTTATTTTTATACTAAACTTTTGTCTTGCTATTGCTTCTCTTTCATATTTACAATTTTTTAAAGGAAGTGTAGATAACTCTCTAGATGTAAAAGCAAAAAGTTTACTTGGAGCTGATTTAGTAATAAACTCAAGATTCCCTATAAATGAAAAACAAAAAGAGCAAATACTAAATAAACTACCCCAAATAAAAAACTACAATGAAGGTATCTCAACAGTTAGTATGGTAGCCTCTTCTAAAAGAGCTAGACTTATGGAAGTAGTGAAAGTTGCAGATGGTTTTCCATATTATGGGGGATTAGTTTTCAAAGACAAATCAGCTTTTCCAAATCAAACTACACTTCCTAAAGATAATGAAGTATGGGTTTATCAAGAAGTATTAGACTTACTAGGATTACAAAAAAATCAAACTCTTAAAATAGGTCAACAAAACTTCATAGTCAAAAAAGTAATAGAATCAGACTCACAAAAAAATGTAAGTTTTAGTGGTTTTATGCCAAAAGTTTATATAAGTGAAGAAGGACTAGAAAAAACTGAACTTTTACAGTTTGGTTCAACTGCTAGATATAAACTAAACTATCAGTTTAAAGAAACTTTCTCAAATGATAAATTAGAAGAGTTAGAAAACTCTCTTGAAAAACAGTTTGATAGAACACTTAGAGTTTTATCCCCAAATGACGGAAGAGATAGACTTCTAAATACTCTGAATTTCTTGACAAACTTTTTATCATTAGTGTCTTTAATCTCATTCTTTTTAGGATTAGTTGGGCTTATTTATTTATACTCTGAATATTTGAGAAAACATCAAAATGATATCAAAGTTCTAAATGACATAGGTGTTAGTAAAAAAAGCTTGATTTATACATATTTACTTCATCTTTTTGTATTGATTTCTATTTCAACTATTATAGTATTTTCATTTATAGCTTTTAGTGCCAAGTTTTTAGCTCCACTACTTCAAAGTTATATTGATTTGGATTTTGACTTTACTCTTGATTATTTCTTTTTTGCAAAATCTGCTCTTGTACTTTTTGTATTGAGTATTAGTATTGGACTTCCTATGATTTTGCCAATGGTTCAAAGTGAAAAGAGAAGTTTTAGTAAGACTATTTTGAGTTTCACTCCATTTATAGTGTTTTTACTTCTATTATCTCATGCAGTAACTCCTGCTAAATATATAGGATTTTTCTTTGCTTTAGTGGTGTTGGTTTTAATAGTTGTGTTTTTTACTATTGGTTCACTGATACTTAAAAAGTTTGATTTTACGGGACATTTTGATAATCTATCTTTGTCTTTAGCTATCAAAAATATCACAAGACAAAAGAAAACATCACTTACTTTATTTACAGCTATTTTACTTTGTACTGCATTTTTTAGTCTTATTCCACAAGTGGGAACATCAATATCAACTGCTTTGACTTCTAGCGTAGAAGATAGACCAAGATTCTTTGTAGTTGATGCAAAAGAAGAGCAAATAGCAAGTCTCGAAAAACAAGTATCAA
>Ga0193960_1000138_pt1 | contig 30816 bp, 58 predicted proteins | sample FB_3_MG_FD_140338 | JGI IMG/M metagenome (GOLD analysis project Ga0193960, IMG submission 140338) | Microbial mat bacterial communities from the Broadkill River, Lewes, Delaware, United States - FB_3_MG | ecosystem: Environmental > Aquatic > Freshwater > River > Microbial mats | place: USA... | reverse complement strand
AACTAACAGAATCATAACTTGCATTTTCTATATCAAACCCTAATACACCTTCTCCAACACCACCAAAATTCCACGCTTCACCATTAACAACCATATTACTACGGTATACGTTAGCACCACTTGAGTAAGTACCTACAATGTTAGTTGTAAATGTTAACGTCTTAGTTCCATCATCAATACCACTAATAATTAAGTTTTCGCCACTTGCATCAGCAAGCGTAATTTCTTCTTTTAACTCAAAACAATCTGATAACAATGTAGGAGTATTACCGTCTTTGTCAACTTGCAATGTATCAACTACAAGTGTATTTGTACCTGTGTTAACTACAGATGCATAAACCTTACCAAAATCGATTAAACCTATTGAATCGGTTGTACGAACTTCTGGACTTTCAAAGTATTTATTAACATATTGCCCCGATACAATACCGTTTTTTCTTACTGCTAGTTCTAGTCTTGCAATATCTCTTGCATTTCCTGATATATAACTCGTATTTTTTGATACAGTATCTTTTATTTGACCGTCTGCGTTTGATAATTTAACGTCTGTTAGCGAACCATCAGGTATCTGACCCAAAACTACACCGTCAAGCGCATCTTTGACTGCTTTTAATTCATCACCTACATTATCAGTACCAAATGTCCCCTCTGCACCTATTGCGTTTGCTCCTGCATCATTAGGCGTTTCTGATTGTAACTCCGCTAGTTGAGTTGTGTTAGTATAAGTTTTAGCATCTATTCCAGTTTGGTCAAATGCTAATTTTAAAGCCGTTGGTTGACCTTTTACCTGGTCAGGTTGACTCTGAATATTATCAGTATCATAAGCTGCTTGTGTTAATATTTTCTTAGCCATTATTCCCCCCCCTTACTTGCTATGTCCTTGTAACATTGCTTTCATTAACAATTTAAGGATTGTTAAAGTTTCGTTGTTAGTGTCGTTCTCCATAACCCACTGAATGTACGTCCACTTCTTAACTTTTAGTTTTAATCTATTAGGCTGTGGGTTTAGGTTAGTTAAAAATGAGAAGTCGTTAAAGTCAATATTATCAAAATCCATTGTTTTGTACTCTACTGTTTTAAATTTGACATCTTCTTCATTAATTTTGTCGGTTAAGAAACCTATTTTTACTGATGTTCTACTGTCAGCTGCTATTGCTAACCATTCATCACGCATCATTTTACGCCATTCTAACGTGTTGAAATCTGAAAACCCGCCGTATATTTTACATGGTATCGTATCGCCTAATACTTCGCCATCAGCTACAAAATCTTCGCTTACATGTTCTACAGTTCCATTAGCTGTATAATAGATATCACCATCTATGTCGATAAACTCCGTGGCTCTTATATTTGAATACTTGTACATTGTGTTGTTACCATAGTTCCAAATATAAACTATATCATCTACATTAACCCATAATTCCTTTTGAAACTCATAATCAAAGGTTACGGCATTTGCTAGGTTTAACACTTGCAAACTTAACTTAAGTCTATCACTGATTATTTCAGGTTCTCTTTCGTCTCTTACACTTGTTGTACTTCCCCATAGTCTCATAGATACACCATCTAGGCTCACGGGCTTATCAGTGATTAATTGGACCATGTTAGGCGCTAAGTTACCAATAGAATCATTTAAAGCTCTGTAACCAAAATTAAAAGGATTTAACCCTGTGTTATCTGTAAAGTTAGGATTAGAAGTTGGGTCAACTATCTTAGTCGAGTTCTCTTTAAAAACTAACAATGATTGATATTGAGGTTGTAAAGCTGTTATTGCAAATTCATCACTACCAACACCGACAAATGAGTTAGCAGGGAAATAGCCCGCTTTATTGATACCTGAGTATCTAAATACATGTTTTTCGTTAACATTGCCGAATATGAATAGGTTAGTATCGTTGTTCACACCAAATTGTACAGCATATTTATGATTTTTCACTAACAGATCATTACCTGCTACCACTTTGGTCCATGTAATAATTACAGCTGATAAATTGACTGGTGCCACTGTAAATGTAACTTGACCTAAGGTTCTATTAACTGTAAAATCTACTCCTTCTGTCTTAGGTACACCGTTAACAGATGCTAATACTGTATCTACATCTAGTGTCAACTCTGCCAATTGATACAACGTGCTAGAGCCATCACCTATAAATGTCTGTGACTTTTGACCTGTCAATAGATTGATTTCTTCAAATAATGTACCTCCACCCGCAGGTGGTGCATTGATTGCTATTGTAGGGATATAAGGGACTACATTTTGATAAGTTGTACCATCATACTCTTTATAGTCTGTTCCGTTTAAGAAGTAAACCTTGCTATTAAACCAAAATATATCTGTTCTAACATCTGTTATACTTCCGACTACAGAAACTACACCAATTGTAATAAGTTCGCTTAAAAGAGTATTATCTACTGATATAGACATATCGTACTTATATACGTTACCATTCCAACACACTAGCATGATGTTTTTACCATCAAGTACACCTTGCCATAGGCCTTGTGCATTTCCTGCAGCTTCAAAGTCTATAAAAGTATGATGCCCTGGTCTTTTCTGTGCCTTCATGTTCTTTGTAACTCTAAAGTTAAAACCTTTTACCCATTCGCCGGGTTTAATCTGTGTTTCTCCCACAGCTTCATTAATACCGAACCATTCATCTATTTCGATAGGTTTAGGCTCTTTTGCTACTCTCATTCTAGCCATAATGACCTCCAAAATAAACATCTGTTATAGATTCTTCGCTTGCGGGTCCTGTTCTGCTTGATTTAAACATTAATTCGTTGGCTTTTTCCTCAAAATAGTTAACCAACTGAGGGTTTTCAGTAGTTGCCATTCTAGCAGCCACAAAGTTATTACAAAATTCTAATGCAATCGGATTAGGTAAAGTTATTACATCCGTTCCTGCAGTTACTACCGTTGGTGTTGGGTTGTATATAACTCTTAGTGTACCTTCGTAAAAGAAATTAATGTACAGTTTGTTAAACCCTTCCCATTTATAGTTACCATCCTGATTGTATTGTCTTACTGGATGTTCATCTATGATCTCATCAAGTTCACCGAAATCATCAGGCATAGTAACAGGAATCCATGGTCTAAACTCTGGTATTGAATCAGCTTTAAAAGGATAACTATATAAACAACGGTTTTCGTGTCTATAGAAAGTTGTCCCTGACATTCTCATTTGAATAGGGTTGTTAGAGTCTGTTGGTGTGATTAATCCTTTTAATCTTACCGGAACAGTAGTAACACCTGTAATTGTTTCTAAGATAGACCACACACCACCTGAGTACTCCTCAATATAAATAGTGTAATCCGAATCAGGTTCTACATAATAAGCTTTAGCACCTACAACACCCAATCCAGTTGGAGGATATACTTGATCCACACCTATATAATCTACCTTGTTAAATTGACCTAAGTCGCCTAAAAGGTTAGGGATTCTTTTATTCGATACTTCTAATGTATTAAAACTCTTTGATTCTCTGTATACTTCTCTTAAAGCTTGGTTAATATATGAAATACCATTGTATTCTAAAGCTTGCATATCTGAATCAGTGGAAGGGATTTTAACCCCTCCAACATTAAGTTCATCTATTAGACCTTTTGCACTATCCAATATATCTTGTGCTATAGTCATAATTACCTCCTAACCTTGAATTTCTTCGTACCATCTTAAATTAATACCCACTGTGTTTGTAGACGAGCTACCATTAGTTAGTACGAATCTATACACGGTATTTTGCTTTAATACTATTTCTGAATCCGCTTTTCCATCAGTTCCGCTTCTTATTTGACCAGTACCTTCAGCACCTGGTAGATAAGAAGAAAACCCTGGTAACAAAGTACCTGGTGTTTGGAATGTTGGATTTTTACTTACTACAGTTAATGATTCTTTATCAGAATTTCTGTTTTTATTGTTTATTTCTAATAATGTACCACCCGTATATGTTGCATCTTCGAATATTTGTGTATCAACTTTATCGGCTGAAGGGTTTATCCCTGCTAACCTATAATGAACAAATCCGTTTTCTGGTGTTTTAAATGCATATTCTCCGGTTGCTCCTGCAGTTACAACTAGTTTATCAAAAGCCACAAACATAATACCTTCGTGTATGTATGCATGATCATTTGTTATAACTTTAAACGCTTGTGTGAATTGTTCGAATACGTTCATCAATTTATTTTTTAATTCGTTAGGAAATGCCATATTATACCTCCAATTCTTTTAATATATCAACTTTTCTTTTCCCTACTGCTGATTTACCTGTCTTTTCAGCATACATTACCTGTAATTCACTATACGAACATTCTTTTAAAACTATTCCATTTTGTTCGGTTTTTTCTTCTTTTTCTTGGTTTTCTTGTAAGCCATTATATTCTCCTATAATTTCAAATTTAGTTTTAAGTCTTTTAATCAAATAAGGGTTCTCAGTTTCATACACTCCATTTTTGTCAAATCTAATTGATTTAGGTATTTTTCTTACTAGATTAGGCTTGATTTTAGTTATTCTACATAATCTATTTGGTATTCCTTTAAATTTCATACGTCCTCCTATTAAAAAAAGGTTGAGGATTAACCCCAACCCCTTTGGTTGTTATACTGTTTCTAACACTTCCATAACCGCTGCGTGATCTGTTAACAATCTTTTTCCTGATGCAGGTGTTAACGTGATTACATAAGTTCCTGCTGAACTAAGATGTTTCCCTGAAGCTAATTGAATAACTTCTGTTGCTCCTGCTGCGATTGATCCTGTTAAAGCCGTTGCGCTATCACCTGCCCACAATGCCCCAACTGGTACAGACCAAGTATAAGCACCATGACCCGCTGCATTTGTCATTAAGATAGAAACCTTATGACCTGCTTTAGTAGGTGTTACTGTAAAGGCTTCTGTTTCGTCAATTACTGCCGAAGTAGCCGCGTTCGCTGTTACCGCATATTCCGTATCATAAGCTGATAAGGTTGTGTTTGTTACTGCTACTGCCATGTGTTACCTCCTATTAAGTTGTGCTGTATCTGCTAAATTGCAGTTTCAGCTGCATATGTTAAGTTCATGTAACCTACTTCTTTAGGTCTGATTACTTTAGCACCAAATACTGTAAGTCCTGAACAACCATAAGCAAATGAGTTTTCTAATTCCATCATTCTTGATTTAGATAATGCTTCATCATACACGATAGCATCATAAGCGCCAAACATACATTGTGATACTGGCGCTGCTTTTGTACCTGTATTATTCACCTGGTTAGTTACAAAGATATCAATACCTAAATAATTAGCCCATGCCATTTGACCTTTTTCATTTGTACCGTTGTTAATTTGGAATACAACACCTGCAAGTACAAGTTTTTCTTTTACCCATGGTGGAATAGTCATCCACATGTCGCCTTCCATTACGTTTTGTTCTTCTAACAGTCTTACAGCATTAGAAACATCTGATAAGATCGTTGCAGAGTCACATGATGCATCTGTTACAACATTTCCTGTGTCTGCTTCTGTGTATAATCCCATAATGTATGAATCTGTAGTTCTGTTCAATTGATAAGCTGCTCTTTGAGTCTGAGAACCTTTTAAATCTACATTAGCCATAGCTTCTTCTGGATCAGTTACTTTAAAAGCATAGTAGTTTTGTTGGTCGATTAGAAGCGCAACCGAGCCGTCGTCTAAACCTTCATAAGTAATTGAACCTGTGTATGGGTTAACTGTTGGTTCTGCTAAACCATTAAAATAAACTGTATCACCTGCTTTGTTAGCCCCTTTTCTTGGTCTAGTTCTTGAAATCTTAAGTGCTACAAGGTTATCTTCTCTGGTTCTTTGGATGGATTCATCCCACACTTCAGGGATAAATGCTGTTGCATTAACGTTTTGAGCCATTTTATATTCCTCCTATTTCCACGTTTTCATGTCTTTTATAATTTTATTGTAATTTTTCTTTACATCAGATTTAGACATGTTTTTCACTTGTTCTCGTGTAAATATAGAATCAGTTTGACCATTTCCGGTTGTACTACCTGTGCTTATTTCAGCATTAGTAGCATTTTTATTGTCAATCGCCTCTCGACTCTCGTATTTAGCGAGTTTTTCTTGTAGTTCTTGAATTGTACTATCTTTGTTGAACATGTCATAAGCTTCGATTAGATCAATATCGCCTTTAGCGAATCTATCCCATACATTTTGAGGTAATTCTTTCACATCAGGGTATTTGTCAGCAAATAATGACATTTGTTCATCTTGTCTTTTCTTTTCAGCTTGTTTCTGTGCGTTAGTCATATCCTTTTCGGCTAATAACTTTTCGTTTCTTAACCTTTTGGCAATATCAAAAGATACCGTTTCTTCATCAGCAATAGCTTGTATTTCTGCATCTACCTCTTGTTGGTTAAACGCTTCTAACAATTCTGATTTGCTCATGTTGTTCTTCTTAGCATAAGCTTTTAACCATTCGTCTCCGGCTTTGCCTTTTTCTTTATAGTATCTTCCCATTTCAACTAACTCTTTCAACTCATCTTCAGACGTTACCTTTTGAGGGTTCTTATCAAAACTATATTCAAAGGTATCAATAAAACTTGGCTTAGTTTCTTCTGTTGATGTTTCTGAAACTTCTGTATTATCTACAGACGCTTCGGTTTGTTCTACTACTACATTTTTTTCAGACATTGGCATATGTCTCCTTTCGATTAATAGGACTGGCATGTCCTTATACCTAAATTATACTATAAACACGAACGATATTCAAATATTCTGTTTTATCGTACGTTTACCATAACTTCTTGTAATGCGCTTTGTAAATCTTCTGGTGGTAATTGCATTAATGCTTGAATAGTTCCTTGCGCTTCTTCTGGGTCCATTGCTTGTATTTTCTCTTGTATCTCAGGTGGTAAAGTTTGCATAAATTGCGCTGTTTGATTTTGCGATTCTTGTTGCTGTTCTTCTATTGCTTTAATCTCGTCTATAAGTTCCTGTTTATTAGGGATTACACCAGGCACAGAACTATTTAAGTATTGTAAGAATGTTATTCTATCTTGTTGCAGTAAGTTATCAAGTGTTGCTTGTCCTGCTAGTTCACTAAATAATGTACCAGGTCCAACTTCTACTTTTAATGTCATAGGCATGTCTTGAAGTTTATCAAAGTCAAACTCTTTAACAACTCTCTTGCCATTTTCTTTAACAACTACTTTACGTTTTCCGTAGTATTGTGACATAAAATCCAAAGCAGAGTACCCAATATCCTCATGTAACTGATATAAATTAGCTTTAATATTTGCAAGTGGTACACCCGCTTGTTCTGTAACTATAGCCAAGGCTTTAGCGTTATCAGGATTAACATCTCCTAATGCAGCATCATTAGCACCTAGCATTTCTTTAGTATAAGTTATAGTAGCATCTATTACTTGCATGATTTGAGTGTTCATCTGTGCAGGTGTCATATAATCAGCCACTTGACTTAATGGTATTTGTCCACCAGTGTTAACGCCAAATGCACCACCAACTTTATTGGACCATGGACCTACCATTGTTTTCTCATAGATTACTTTAGGGAAAGCCATATCTCTCATGAATATCATTACTAATGAGAATTGTTGGTTAATAAATAGTTGATTAGGTACAATCCCTGTTCCTACAGCTTGACCATGATACGAGTTCTTCCTCTTATCCCAATTAGCCCACTGTGAAGGGTATTTTTTTAATTTAGTATTCCATTCTGGTCTTACAACAACTCGTCTAGTAGATTTCTGGGCATGTACAGTGCCTTTTTTCTTATAAAGTTTGAGTACTGCTGTAGCTTTGCCTTTTCCGCCTTTTTTAGTTCCGTTGTTATCAAGTTCAATCTTTCCTCTATCACCTGCCGTATAATCATAATCTTCATCAGATGTGATCTTATCTATTTCTTGTTTAGATAAACCAGCTGCTTTAGCTTGCTTTCTTAACTCCGATACCATTTCTCTAAATACTATAAGAATATAAGGTTGCTTCTCTTTATTAACTTGATTAGGATTACCAAAGTAAACGTCAACACCGTCTTTGATTTCTAAATCAATATCACCTAATGAATCTTGGCCTGTTTCTATATCAGGATTCCAATACATATATGTGCTCATATCGCCTGTATTAGCTGCATCAAGTAACAATTGTCTATTCATAGTATCCAACTTCCAGCGTTCTTTTAGAGAGTCCATGTAAGATGTTATTAATTCTGCTGCTTCGTTCATATCCATTTGTTCTTGTGCATTTTCATCTTTTTCGTTTATTTCTTCGTTCGATAACATAGGTAAAAATGTAAGCTTTACCGGTTGTTTAAGTATTGATGCAATGTAATAGTTAATTACTCTCTTGTAAATGTTAAATACAGGAGTAGGGTTACCGCCTGAATCAAATCCATTCCATTGATCGTCAGCGTAAAACCTTTCATTCCTGTCATTGATAGAATACAAATTAAGTTTTATGTTATAATTCTTCCCATCTTCGTACTCTTTCCATGCTTGGGTAGTTATTTCATTGTTAACTTTATTCTTTGCCACCTTATTCACCTACCTTTTCTGATTCTTTAAACCCATCATAATTGAATAATCTTTCTTGGTACTCCATAAACTTTTCTTGTTCTACTTTTGCTTCCTTATCCTCTTTAGCCTGTTTAATAGCCTTTACAGGTTGTGGTAGTATTGCTACAGGTTTATTTTGTGCGAATGCTTTTCCATCCTTTATTCCTTTGGCATATATTGCATAACCACATGTTAATCCTATTAATGCGTATAATAGTTCCATTACATCCTCCCTTAGAATTGGTTTATAAAATCATCACTGTAATTACTAGTAAGTGGGTTAGGATTAGATTTATCTACAAAATTATGTTGATTTGGTTTAATCGCCGTTTTTTCAAGTTCAGCATAAAAGAATATAAGCTTGTTAAGTGCCTGAGTAGTTGCATCGACTTGATCGTCGTGCGTTCCGTTAGGGAAACTTGCCAATTCTTCTACGTAATCATGCACCCACTCGCATCCTTCACCTCTAGGCAAATATACATTACCACTTGTTACAAAAGGTTCTATCGCATATGCTCTTGCTATCTTACCACCTGTGCTTACATCTGCTTTAACAGGTATAAATCCACCTATTTCTCTGTTTAACACATCTATTATAGCATGACCATTGGCTTTAGCTTCAATATACTTTGCGCTTATCTTAGGGTATTTCTGCAACATGTTTCTAATCGCTTGTTTAGTAGCTGTAAAGTTTAACCTTCTTGTTAAGTTGTCCACTAGATAGCAGTTAGTGCCTAGTTTACCTAAAACCTGTATTGATACTTTGTCTGTTCCTGTTCCATCTGTAAATGTAGCATCTACCGATAAAACAAGTATAGGCATTGTCTGCACAAATAAATTAGTCTTGTCATAATACTGCCATGCATCACGTTTAAATATGTTACCACCTGCAGCTGTAGGTCTACCTTGATCCATAGCCGAAAAGGTTTGTGGGTATTGTTTTCTTTTGGCTATTTCTTCATAACCATACATTTCTGGCCATAGAGGTTCGCCTATCACTCTGTTTAATGGATTACCTTCGTCTTGTATGTGTTTTTCGTCACACTCGATAGGTAAGTTATGCACTTCCCAAGTCAACACTTCACCATACTCATTGTTTAATAATCTTCCTGCAAGATCATCTTCATGCCATCTAGTCATAATCAATATAACAATTGCACCTGGATGCACACGCTTAGATATTGAGTCAGTCCATTCATTCCAATGTGCTTTACGTGTTGTTGGTGAATTAGCTTCTTGTCTGTTCTTAACAACATCATCCATAATAATAAGATCACCAAGGCTAGAACCTGTGATACCCGACATAATACCTCTTGATATCATACCACCTCTTGTACGCTTACCTTTGTATTGTATGCCATATTCAGAAGCTGATCTATTATCATTAGGTATTGATATGTTGAATAATTCTTCACCGTATAGGTTAATCTTTTCTTTGTTACGTTTACCAAACTTAGTTGCAAAATCTTCATTGTAACTTATCTCAATACAACCATGATGAGGAAACTTGCCAAAGAAATAAGATGGTAAAGTCTCAGTTATATGCATAGATTTACCGTGTTGAGCAGGCACAGTATACATAAGGTATTGCGTTTTTATAGGTATATCACCGTTAAACATGGCTATACGCTTATTAATTGCATCATCTATAGTATTACATATATATTCACCATGTTTCGTGTGAGTGTATATTTCGCTGTGCGTATACTTTACATAATCATAATAATTCGATTTAGCATTATCCTTTTCTTCCTCTTCCAGTAGCCTTAACAGTTCTATTTCTTCTTTATCAGTTAACATTTAATCACCTACAACTTCATGCTCCGTTATTTCATATTCATCGTAATAATTATATTCTTCGTCCTTTAGTAGAATATCTTTCTGTTTTTCTGCCAACTCTTTTGTTGCAAATAAACCCACAAAGTTACAAGATTTGTATGCATCTTCTATATATTCTACCGATTCTAATAACCATACTTTTTTCATATGTTCCTCCTAGGGACGATTGGCATTTAACGTTGAAATCTAGCCATTCTTATTTTTCTCCATTAACTCTTTTATTCGTGCTTTTCTCTCTTCTGAAGTAAGTTCTGTTACTTCTTCATTGATATTATGGTTAGTTGATACCACTTCTTGCTTGTCTGTCCACCCATAACATTTTTGTTTCATCTTGAATATAGCCCAAGCTGTAGGTATCTCTCCTTGCTCTGCTAAACGTTGCGTTCTAATGCTTTGTTTGGCATGAACTCTCTTTATAGCCTCCGATAATCCTGTATCTTCTTTGGCTAATCTATACAGCGTATCCGTTACAAACTCACTGTTTAGGACGAATTCTTCTATCATTGGATCTTCTGTTTTCTCTATATACTCTAACAAATCTTTTGTAATTTCTTTTGAATCATATATCTTCGGTCTACCCGCTGTCATTAGTATCACCTCTCTTTATTATATTTTACCATGTTATTAATGTAATGTAAAAAAGAAGGTTTTTAGGCCTTCTTGTGTTTATTCAATGACTTACATTCGGGACATCCTACTTCAGGTTTATTTCTAGGCCATATAATATCTGTACTATCATATTTAAACTGGCAATTACACACTCTGCACCTACAATAACCACCGCTGCCTTTTGCTATTACTTTCACTATACTCTCCATTCACTAGGTTTAACCGTAGGATCAGTAGTCCACTTACATTTATTACAGTTTCCTTTATGGTTACAGTTAAAGCATCTGTATTGTTTAGGTTCACTATATCCATAGAATCCGTTTTCTAGTATTTTTAATTGAGGTAGCTTATTAATTAGTCACCTCTTTGCATTTGCAACCATTACAGAACCCTTTTGTTATTTTAGCATCAGCTACTCTACATTCATATTGTGCTTTTATTGTAATTCCTTCTTTCCATACTGCGAATTCTTTATAAATACACTTATTCATGTCAACCTCCTACAACTTGCTATCAACAACATTAAAACTATTCTTATGATTCTTTTTATAATCACAACCATTAGATATATCTTTTCTTTTACGAGTCATCTTAGCAGCTGCTTTCTTTGCTCTCTTACACTCTTTCATTTTACGTTTGTTAGCCACTTGTTATCTCTCTCCTATTCTTTAGGCATAGTGTAAATAGTAGTTAGTGGTAGTTTGGGGCATTTTTCCGCAAGAAGTTGTATACAAACATGCAATTGACTTTCTCCAAACGTTTTAGTGTTAGAAACAAATTCTATCAACGCTTTTATCTCTTCCATAACTTGTATTGCTCGTTCTTCTGTTTCGTAAGTCCCTAATAAATCATATTCTTCCGTTCTACAACCTTCACCATCGATAATAACTTTATAATTTGCTATAATTTGATTATATCCATTTACGTTAATTATATCGCATTTTAAAATACTATTTCTGCTTTGACTCTCTATTATAATCATATTACTACCCCTTTCTGATCCACATGCAATCTATTATACAATCAATTCTACACGAATTTTTAACAGAAGATTTAATTGTCACATATCCATCTATATTTCTCATTACTTGCATAAGATTGAGATCGTCACCTGTGCTTTTATATTCTATTTGCGGATTTTTCTTACAATCCTCAATAGCCGTTTTGTAATCTACTGGTTCTATTACTTCTTCATAGTTACCGTTTAATATTTCTTCTAATATAGCTATATCAACTAAACACTTAGAACCTTCTATCGAATAAAGTTCTCCACTCTCAACTATTACCGTGTGTTCTGAACTACTAAAATACGCTGTGTATTTCTTGCCATCTTCCCAACTAATCTCTGTTATTTTCATATCCTTCTCCTTAATCTATTATACCACATACGTTGCAATTAGTACACTTCACGCCATATTTTATTCTTTGTTTTAATATAAATGTGACCATTTGAATAAACCTTTTTATCTGTTCCTTCTGCTTTAAGTTTACCTGGTCTTTTTATGTTGCTAGAATATTTTCTCATGTTATGTCCTTTCTTGTTCTGAACACAATACCCAATTTAAAAGATTAACTAAATCTTGATAATGATCTACATGTTCTTTATACGATGATACCCGAGTTTCCAAATCATAATATGAACCTTCCTTTTGGTGCTTTTTATATCTTTGGCATTTTTCTTTGTAATACTCTAATCTCTCAGAATAATAATTCCTTTTGATTTCGATTTCTTCTCTGTTCTTCATGCCATCCTCCTATTTTTCGTGATAAGCACTTTCTACCATTTCAACAACGTCAACAAGCCAATTAATAGCATTTAAACAATCTTTAGCCATACCGCTTATGCTTGTTTCAAAAGTTTGCAATTTGTCGTTTTCGTGTTTTTTTATAACATATAAAAGTTCTCTTTTAATTCTTTTTACCTTTTGCATATTCATACAATCCTCCTAACCTTCTTGCCAACATTGTAATACTTCTGTTTCTTACCACCCTTTAACTCGTTAAACTCTTCTTCAGTAAGTAACCTCTTGGCTGCTGTAATAAAATATTTCTTAGTAGGACACTTGCCATGTTCTATAAGTTCATCAGAATCAAATTGTTGTATCTTTTCAAGTTCTTGTTTTAAACATGCTATTTCGTGATCCTTTTTATTAATTGTTTTAACAAGCCTTTCTTCGCTTTTTAGTATCGATTTGATAATACTTTTATGTTTAGTCTTTGTTATGAACATTGTTTACCTCGTTTCTCGCTTTCCACTCTTCGATAAATCCATTAACTACTTCATTACCCATTAATCCGATTATAGCTTCACCTATCTCAGCAAGTCTTTTAAGTTCTTTGTTTTCTCTTGTAATTTTCGACTTCTCAATTATTAATTTTTTTATAGTTTTATTTCTTTTTATCATCTCTGTTGTTATTGAAGTCTTTAAATTTAGTATTTCCTCCAACTCCTCAACCCTAGCCTTCAATGTATCACGTTCTTCGGATGCTTTAATTAGTTCTGTTAATGCTTTTCTTAACATGCCATATCTACTATCTGGCCAATTACCTTTTACTATTGTTTTGCATTGTTCAGTACCTAACATCTTGTCTTACCTCCTCATAACTTTTGCCTGTTTCCTTCATGATTTTCTTAATTCTTATACTTCTATTCAACTTATTATCTAAAATAGCCTTAAATTCTTCTGTATTCACTCCGTGTTTAACTATCGCTATACCTAGAGTACAAATACATACATCTGCTAATTCTTCTAATACAGGGTAAATATCAGCGTTATTTTGATATTCATCAATTGACTGTATTAACTCCTGTATTTCCTCTTTTAGCTTATCTAGTTTAGTATCAGGGTTTATGTAGTGTACTTGTATTAGTTTGTTAATCATGTATTATATCCTCGTAATCAACATAAACCGTTTGCTTTAAATTGACTGATACAAGTAAAACTTTTCTCGACTCTGTTCGTTTGAATAAATACATAGCATGATAATAACTATAATCTTTATTGCCCTTTATCGGTATACTTCTAACACCTACAAGAATACCTTCACTAAATTTCGTATCATAAACATACATTGATTCATTCCATTTACTATGTTTATTTTTCTTTAGATGTTTATAAAACTTCACCTTTTGACCTATTGCATAATTCATAACTCCTCCTATAACCAATATCGTTTAATAACATTTTGACTTTGAGTACTAAAAGTGCCTAAATATCTATGATGACACCATCTTTCTATAAATAAGTAACCAATAACCTCGTCTATAATTGCTGAAATAGAATTTGAAGAACAACCAATCTTAACGCCGTTTAATATTAAAGTTTCTGATTGTCCTGTTTCCTTAACTACATAATCATATTCTTTTATGTTATGCACTTCGCATATAGGTTTTATTGCTTCTAAAACTTCCATTCTTTTCTTTTCTAAGTATTCTATATCTGACATAACTCCTCCTATTTTCTTATCCAGTCTATGTTTTTCTGTTTATCTCTAATTGTCGCCTACTTTATTAACCTAAATTGACTTCGTATTGTACATGTAGGACACATTGACGTCGGTAGTTTAATATCTGTTCCTGGTGCGTGTAAGAAAGCGTTTATAGTCAATAATTCTTCTTTGACTTCCCATTTTTCGTCCATCCACTCCGTTTCGCAGTGTTCACAATGAAATTTATACAATTTTTTTGTTCCTTGTTTTGTTACCGTTATAGTTCTTTCCATTCTATTTACCTATCCCTTCAGTTAGTTTTAACATTCTATCTTTGTTCTCTAGTTGTTCTTTCTTCATGCTGTTAGTTAAAAGATTTTCTTTTTCTTCTCGATCAATAAAACTTTTTGCAACTTTTAATGCGTGCGCTCTATCTGCCATTACATTATCTGATAAACAAACATTTCTAAATCCACCTATAGCATTAACGGTCTGCTGTGCAAGTGGTGATAAACTGTTAAATCCTTCTTCAAGTCTGTAAAATCCATAATATCTAATAGCTTTGTTTATTTCATCATATACATCACCTGGTTCTATTTTTTTAACATTTTTCAATTCTGCCAGTATATGATTAAGATTAGCTATTGTTGGTACTTGATACTGAAATGTAGTTATTAATCTTTTAACAGCTGTTTGAAATACAAGTTCATCTTCGTCCTTAAACACGTCATACCACATCAATAACAATTCTTCGTCTTTGTGTGCTTGGAATTTTTCAAAAGACTTTGCTATTAAATACATAGATTTCATTAATGTTTGTTTAGTCATTTAATCCCCCATAGCCATAAAGGCTTCCATTGCAGATGTATCTACCTGATTAACATTGTTAGATTTGCGATCTTTTATCTCATATACACTTTTCCAACTGTTCATAATTGCGTTGTTTAACATTTCAATCTTGTAATCATCATCATTGGTTATTTTATTTAGTTTAGTTAGTAATAGCTTTAATGCGTTTTCTGTTAATTTAGCTTTGATTGATTTTCTCATGTCTATAAAGTTTTCTAAAGACTCAACAAGTTCAATGTTATTAGTGTAATTAGAAATAATGTTTGAAAAAACTTGTTTTTGAGTAGGTTTCTTTTGCTTAACCTTATCTATACTAACCTCTTCTAACCTATCCTTACCTATACTAACCTGTGCTGACAATTGGTTGTCTGTTGGTTGTCGTTCTGCTACCATAGGTATATCAACGCTTTCGCGTATTTCTGTATAAACTTTGTTATCTTTTAATCCTAATCGAGATTTTTCTTCATGATACAAAGTTTCTTTCATTCTATCCTTTCTTATCATGTTATGAATTAACCAATGTTTTATAACAACCACACCCGATTCAAAACTTAATAAAAATCTTTTACCAATTAATAATTTTAATTCATCTTGACTACTTCCAATCATACGACATATCTTTTTAGGATTATTTATAAATCCCTCGTCATCAGCTCTCATAGCTAAATGAAAATATAAAGATTGTGTTGATAATGGCATATCTAAAAAATCATCACTATCAATTATTGTTTTAGAGAACATTCTACGATCAGCCATGTTATTCTCCTCTTAATCTTTTAATTTCAATTTCACTAACCTTTTGAAAATCGCCAACTTGTATAAATTTTACCTTACCTTCTTTTTCCCATCTGTAAAGTGTTTGTCTAGTTACTCCAAGTAACTCAGATGCTTTACTAATATTATATAATTTATCCACTTGTTCACCTCCTACCACTATGTTACACTTTATTACGTTATATGTCAACTGTATTTATAAAATAAAAAGGGCTAACTGCCCTTATTTATCACCTCACACCTTACATTGTTCTGGTGTACCACTAATAACCTTATATCTACCGTTAACCTCCATTAATTGTTTACCTACCATTGGTATACCGTCAATCTTATCTGCTGATATACCCAAGCCTACGTTCGTTATAATGGTTCTTATTCCGTTAGGGTATTGTATAGCCATTATTTTCATAGGACCTCCTTTTCTAACATTATCATTCTAGCCTCTGCTTCTCGTTCTATAACTTCAAGTTTTTCTTTAAGTGCCCTAGACCTAAAATTACGCATAAGTTCAACCGTGTGTTTATGTTGAAGCCTGTACAATCTATGATCGTACCATTTTTTTAATTTATTTTGATCGTTTAATTCAGTTTTTAATTTCATATTTTCATGTTTTAGTATAGATAATTCTTTATTATACTTTTCGGTTATAGCTACAACTTTGTCAAATCCTTCTCTAGTTTCTTTAAGTTCAGCTTTTAATTGCTTTTTACTTTTACCAAATATAATTTCTAATATTTCTTTAATCATAGGTCCTCCTACCATTTTTCTATATTAAACCCTTTATCTATAAATTCTTGCGGTGGGTCATTGTAATACATTGATGCTGTTGAAGTGTGTATATCAAAATATTCTGATACTTCTTTTAAATTGTTGAATGTCATAATCTCTACATCATCTTTAAATAAATGATACTTACTTCCTAAGCTGTTTTCACTTATGTCTACTTGTTTTGTAAATTCTGCGCAGCGTTCGAGTTTGTCTATAAGTCTAGTTAACGCTGTTCTTTTTCTAAGCTGCTGCAGTGTCATATTAATCCTCCCATTCTATACCAAATGTATCTTTATATACATTACTTGGTTTTACTGATTTACCATGTATCTTTACATATCCGTTTGATCCTACTGCAAGTATTCTCTCTGGTACTCTTCTCACTGACAAGCCAAATAAATGTTTTCTAGCATGTGATTTAATCATACATGTGTTTTTACATATGCTGTAATAATCGTTGAACTTAACCCAATTGTTCATTGCAATCACCCGCCCATTGATTAGCCATTGCTTTTGCTATTCCAGTAAATGTTTTACTTCTAGCTTTAGACCTACCCGCTTGACCACCAGTTGTACCTTTAATACCTTCGCACCATCCTATTTTTTTCCCTTTTGTTTTTTCACCTTGACAGATATACATAGGTTCTGGTTTTGGTAATCGATCAGTATCTTTTAATTCAGGCAATCCTTTTAACCATATACAAGTGCGTTTAGATACAGGATCGCCAAAGTAATAAGGATGTATTATTTGATTAGGTTTCCTCCATTGTGAATTTAACCAACCTACAGGATTTTCAATCGCTATTTTATCACAATTTGCATTTGCTATTTTCATAACAAAATTAAAAGCGTCTACCCTTTTTAATTTTCTAGCTTCAACCTTTTCTACTGGATTACATTTTAACGAATAATGTCTTGTTCCTGCATTGGTTAAATAAATACATGGAGGAAACGCTATTATCATATCCCATTTTTGTTCAACTTTATGAAACATTCCATCTGATGTTACAAAAGTACAGAATCCATTTAACAAAATAGTCATGTCATCTTGTATATGCCACTCTTGGTGTCCTCCACTGCATTCCATAATGTCGCAGCTGTATGCTTCATGCCCTAATTTTCTTAATTCGATTGTTACTGCTTGCGATTCTTCACATGCCACTAATATTCTAAGTTTTTTACTCATTCTTCTCACCTTCCTGTAAGTCTAATAACATTTCTAATATACCGTAAACAATCTTTTGTCTATCTGGGTTTAACTTATCTATTTGACGTTGTATAGACGCTTGTTTGTTAAGCTTATCAATTTTGTATGCTTCTATATACATCATAATTGGCTCTGGTGGTTTACCGTTGGTTTTCTTCCAGTTAGTCATGATTACCTCCTAAAATAACGATAGTTGTTGTCTTTTTTTAATTTCATTAATAGCACGATCAAACTCTTCAAAAGGTACAGATTTATAAGCGTGTCCATTAACCCAATTTTTAAAATGCATATCCATTCGATCAAATTTATAATTAGGATCATAAGGATCACGATACATCATTACATAAGGATCAATTTTTAATCGTCTGAGTTCGTCAATTCTTAAAAAATCTTCTTCTCTAGTTGAATTAAATCCAATTAATACATAACACATTAATTTTGATGGTTTAAAGTAATTAAGCAAATAATCAATACCTTTTAATACAGATTTTTTATGATTATAATTGTCCCAAGCTATGTGTAACTGCTTTTCATGATTTATAGTTGAAAGCAATCTAGCTTTTTCGCACGTCATAGTTCTAACATCTACTCCCGATTGAAGGCTTACAATTAAGTTTCTATTGTTAAATTCTTTTACTTTTAATTCAAAATTAGGATCATTAGAAAAATTATTGTCTAATATATAAACTCTGTTGCTTAAAGGATTAATAATATCTTTTATTGCTGTATCTTCTTTCCATATTTCTTTTTTTGGAACTACACAGAAACTACATTTATTAATACAACCTCTTCTAGTAAATCCCACCCCGTAATCTAAATCAAAAAGCGAGTAATCAGGTTTTAACATTTCTACATGTTTGGGTAGTTTGTCAGTAACATCTACACCAGTACCGCTTATAATAGCTTTGTCTCCGTATACTTGTTTTAACTCTAAAGCTTTGTTTCTGTTCCAAGTAAATATATAAGAACCATATACCTTATCAAATGATCGGATTTTATCTTTATTAATCAGTTCTACGCTATCACCCAAAGATTTATGATAAGTAGATAATTTCATTAAAGCTAGGTTATGCATAGGCGCATCTGTGATCATCCCTATTTTCATATCACTCAACCCTTTCTAATACGTCCCATATTTCCTCTATGTGCGTTTTACATTCCTGGTGTGACACTTCGTCCAGGTCTATGTTAGTTTGTGTTATACGCTTTGAATTTCTGTTGATTAACTCGTTGTTCATGTTTATCATGTCACTAAATGCTTTGTTTAATTTGTTCTGATCAATTTTATAATCATTTAAATCTATTACTACATCATTATTCTTAACTACATATACAGCTACTTTACATTCAAGTTTTTTAAATGTTATGTATGTTACTAATGAAGATATAGATATTGATGTAATGATTAATATTAGGAATATAGCTGTAGCACCTTGTAATTGGTCTTTAATCTTCATTTGATACCTCACTTATTACTATCTTTTTACCTACACGTTTTGCTTGTAAATCTTTCTTATCTTCCCAACCCAATTCTTTAATAATGTGTTTAGGGAGTACAACCTTGTAACTCCCTTTGTTTTCAGTTAATCTCATGTTTTTTCCTTTCTTCTACCCAATCAATAAGACTTTCTACCGTATCAATTAAATCTATATAATCTACAATTTCGCCTTTTTCATTAGTAATGTATCTTCCGTTAGCAATCTTAAAATACATTCCAGATTGCATAGCATATAATACAGCATCAGCTAACTTTTTTAATTTTTCTGCTTCTTCCAACTCTTTTAACGCTTGTTTTTCAAATTCTTTATCCACTCCTTTTGAATAATAAAAAATTATAGTTTTTACTTTTTTAAACACATAAAACTCCTTTCGTATAAGTTATATCCTAACTACATATTATACCTTAATACGACGTATGTCAATACAATTTTACGACTTTTCAAAAATATAAAAAAGAAACCTGTTAATACTCCTTTATATCGTCAATGCTTAATTGCCCGTTTTCTTTATTTCTCTGTATTTCTCTTAATACAAATAACCTGTTTAATAGCTTTTGATGGTTCAATATTTTTTGATTATGGTATTTAATTTGTTTTTCGTATTCTTCTAGTTTAGTCATTTAACACCACTTCCATAACATCTAGGACAATTTGTACCTTTAACGCTCGTTTTTTTACCTGTAGTGAATCTTAACCCTCTGTATTTTACTTCTGCTGAGTCACCTTTTTTATCTTCGTATACTTTACCTGTTCCGTTACATCTTTTACATTGTTTAGTCATTTAACACCTCCTATCTATTATACGTTTTAAATCTTCTTTACATTTAACTACATAGCCAATTTCTTTAGCTATATCAGCGTTAATTGACTTTCTTTTACAATCTACCCACCAAAGTATAAAATTAACTATACCTATAAAATAAAACGTCTCGTTATCCTCTGTTATTAATAAGCCTGATATTTTACCTTTTATAGCTTTCTTGTTAAGCAATTCTACCTGAGACCATTTTAAATCATGATCCTCTGACTTATATTTAACTGTTAAAGATTTAGTAAAATGTTTTACTTCAATGGCTATACTGTCGTTTTCAAAATCAATTCCACCTTTATTGCGTGTACGAGTGTTTCTCATGGTATCTTCTTGTTTAATGTTAATACCCAGTTCGGAAAACCAGGTACTAACAATTGACTCTGTTTTATTCCCCACCGTTTTTGCATGTTGCCACTTTTTCTTCTTCACCTCTCACCTCGTATTTATCACATTTTAAAGTTAATCCTATCAACTTCTATATAATCGTATGTTTCACAATATCCGTTTATGTTATGCTTGCATCCTGTGTGCATGTGTTTAAACATAGTTAACTCCTTTCGTTTAGTTTTTTACCACACATAGGGCAAAAGTTGATAATTAATTCAACTTCAAAATCAGTGCATTGTTCAGGCGAATAAACATTAAATTCACCTTTGTCATTCCAATTTATAAATATACCTAATCCATCTTCGTCAGCTATAAACCCTGATTGTTCCCCTTGCTTTAAACAGTATTCACATTTTTTCATATTACCCTCCATTATAGTTAGCCATTAATTTTTCTATTTCATCAGGTGTCATTGTGTCTATTCCAATCAACTCACATTCGCTTATAACACCTTCTAATAACCTAGAAAACTGTTTACTATCATATCCGCTTGAACCATTATGACAAGTAACCTCATGCCATACTTGCGGACCTTTTCTAAATGTTTTAGTTATCTCACATAAACTTTCTACATGTTCAACTGATGTATTGGCATTGTCCCATTTCCTGATTAATTCTGTTAAGGCTTCATCTTTTATAATGACTTGATCGAATACACCATATCTTCTAATCATCTTAATATACATATCGCCTTTAGGTATGTTAATCTTCTTTGATAATTGATCCAATAAAATCCACAGGTAACCATTTGCTGATAGACTTCTGTTCCCCTTGTATTCCTTTACCTCTATGCTACAAGCTTTGTCTGTAAGCTTATTAAACTTGTCTACCATGTTATTAGGTATTTCAAACCAACAAGCGTGTTTATTAAGCATAGCGTTAAAAGTTACTTCTAAGTTGTTAGTTTTAAATTTCATTTAATCACCTGCTTTAGGAACGGCAGTTAAATGCCAACCTGAATTTTTTGTTTTAAGTTCATATTCAAACTTAGATAAAAAATGTTTTATATCAGTCAGAAAAAATACTTTAAAATAAAAATTATACACTAACGGTTTATATTCTATAATGTTTGTACTAATATGTTCTTGTTCATAATAGTTTTTATTTGGTGTGATCGAGTGCGTTCTATATACGTCAGGGGTTACAGATTGAAAAGTAAATATTTTATGGTCTCCATATATATCTATCAAGCTTATTTGATTTGCTATACACTTAAAATCCTTAGTGCATTTATCTTTAAAAATATCAACTTTAAAATCTCCTATATTTGTCGAAACTTCAACAGTCTTTACTATCCTATATTCAAGACCTAACATATCTTATCCTCCTATATACTTATAAATAATTTCTTCCAAATAATAATATAAATTCTTTCCTTTTCATGCCTTGTAATTCTAATCGCTCCTGATGCTTTTGTTTTAATTGTAAATCTAATTCTATATTACCACCATGAACGCCTATATTTGACCTGTGATGAATATTACATAACCAATCTATACATTTGTATTCTGATGATAGTTTTCTCTTTCCTGTCCCAAAATAACAATGATGCAATTCGAGGTTATAAGTACACCCACAAGCGAAACATTCTTTTGCTCCGCTTGGTATAGGTGTTTTAACTTTCTTCTTTTTATGTTTCTTAGGTTTAGGTATCATCATCTATGATTCTGTTGGCAATTGTAGCACAACACCTTTCCGTATTTGTCTAAAGAATAGTTTTTAACTTTTTCAGCTACATCAGCACCACAGTCAGAACAAGCACCGTTAGGCATACCTTGATTTTGTTGTCTAGGTGGATTCTGTTGTTGTTGTTGCTGATAGTTATTGTAATTGTTTTGATGTTGTGGCGGTTGGCTATTGTAGTTGTCTTTCTTTTGATCGTTGTATTTAGTGTTATCCTTTGACCAATAAATATCAGCACCAAAACCCAAAGCTTTACATGCAACAGATATTGCATCCGTTAATGCCATCTTAAAACATTCATCATTAGTATATAATCCGGCTTTTTCTTTAGCTACAAAAGAAGAACCACCAGTACCCTCTATTCCTTTTGACCACTCATTACCGATTTTCACATATAATTTAATATCTACAAATGCAGCTTGTTCATTGTTTCCGCCTTGTTCTATTCTTTTTTCAACTATTTCATAATACCAACCAAACCCACAAGGTCCAAACTGTTCTGTAAGTGTTTTAATTCTCCACATAGGGTTAATATCTGTCATACCTTTAAGCCTTCCACCACCAATATTTTTAGTAGCTGTTTGCGGTACTGCTCTTACTTGTTCCCATAATTGTAAATTACTCATACTACATCTCCTTTACATGATATTCATATCCAAATTGATCCAAGTATCTTTTAAGTGTTTCTAATCTTTCGTGTGTATCTAGTACAGAGAAGTTAAGTTCTAACAACGGATTATCCTGTCCTTGATCCTCAACTTGTTCTACTGGTGTAATTGTATCAACTGATTGTAAAGCTTCTTCAGTAGCGAATAATACAGCTTGTTTCTCTGCTTCTGCTTTCTGAATTGCTTGTTGTTTTTCAATTTCAGCCTGTTTGATTTTTTCCTGATGTTCTCTTTCGATTCTATCAGTTTCTTTCTTAGCTTCTCTTTCTGCTTGTTCCTTTGCTTCACGTTCAGCCTTTTCAATAGCTTCTTGCTTTTCTCTTTCGATTCTAGCGAGTTCCTCTTGTTCTGCTTCAAGTCTGCCTTGTACCTTTGAGTTAACTACTTGTGATATCTCTGTAATGTCTCTATCAAGTAAGTAATCAAATTCTTGTGGTGTAAACTTGAATGTTAACTTGTCATTGAATGTATCAACAATAACTTTAATTGTATCAATCTTGTTCTGTTCCATTTGTTGTTCTTGAAGCAATTGGTTAAACTGTACTCTTAAATCTTCAGTAACTTTGTTAATAGTCATTGATGAATTGAGATATTGATCCTTTAATTCAACTCTTACAAGATACTTTTCTTTTAACTCAATTTCATGCGATACTGAATCAATAGCACATTTAACAAGTACTTTCTTTTCTTCACGTTGCTTAATGATAAATGTTTCTACTTGATTATCAATAATTGTTCTAGCTTCTTTAATCATTGACACAAGTTCTTTTGCTTCTGATTCAAATTGTTTAATATCAGGATTTAACTTCTTAACAGTTGATTTTCTGAAATCATCAATAATCTTAGCTTGCTTGTTCAAGTCTGCCATAACCTTTTTAGAACCTTTTAAAGTTTCCTCAGTAACTACCATGTTTCTGTAATCTTCTAATGCTACGTTTAATGATGCTTTTATTTCTGCACCGTTCCAGTTAATTTCTGCTGCTTGTACTTTACCAATCTTTAATTCAGTTACTTGTAAATTCATTTTGACCTCCTACAGTCTGTAATCTTCTTCTGTTCTGTAAATAAGTTTCATTCCACAATTAGGACAATAATTCCAATCTTCACCGCCATAATCTAAATTGTAATCACATTCCATACAATACATTTCTGCATCGTCTTTCGCTTCGTTAAATGGACCTTCCCATCGTACGGTTCTGTTTAACATCTGTAATCCTCTCCGTTCTCCAATTGTTCCTGCGCCCACTCTAAAGCTACTTTTAATTCATCTTGACTCATTTGTTCTAAATCTAAATTAGTGTAATCATTCATACCATTACCTACCCTTCTATCATATCTTGTATATAATCCTTTAATTCGGCTACTTCTTACTGTAGTCTTACCTTTTCAGTTTCTAGGTCGTCTAGTATGTCTATTTCTATTGCTTCACCTACAGCTTCGATAATAGCCTTGTATGCTTCTTCTGAATCTTCTGTTTTTAATATGTGCTGATAATAAGCTTTTGCAAATTGTACTGTTAAATCATATGCATCTATATCTGTTAATGATATATGATCTATGTTTAATTGTTCGTTGTTGTAATACTCTACCTTATCAGGCATACCTTCTAATGTAATATCTGTTATTTTCATTCTTATACCTCTTTCTAAATTCTATCACCTATTTGATCGACAAGTTCTTTTAATTTTTTATAATCTTCGATAGTAATATATTTCATGTAATCTTTTATTTTTACTAACAATATAATTATCTTTCTTTCCATCCCTTTACCTACTTTCTATTATCTTTCTTCATCTTCTCAAATATCGCATCCTTAACATACGCTGATACTGTAACACCTCTACGTTCTGCAGCTTTCTTAACGTCTGCTTTCCATTCGTTTGTGCCTAATACTTCAATCTTAGCTTTTTTCAATGTGTTTCACCTCCGTTTCGTTTATCTGTAACTACATATTATCATGAATAAAACATGTTGTCAACAGGATTTTATAAATTAATGCAAATAAAAAATCGCTTCTATTAAAAGAAACGATTAATCACAATTGACAAGACTTTCACTTGCAACAGCCCTCTACATGGGACGGATATCTCTAGGATTCAATTGTTTGTTAGTCTTTTGTTTTTCGACATTCTCAGGAGACTCTACCACCGCTTGCCGTTTGACCGTAGACAAGAAACGTCTTGGTGCAGATACTAGGAATCGAACCTAGGACTTCGAGTTCCCAAAACTCGTCGCATATCGCTTGCGTATATCTACAGAATGTAGGGGTTTTGCTTTATCCCCTATAATGTGTTAAAATGAATATAACAAATGAATACAAGTCTTATCTAGGTTTGCCGACCTGATAAGCAGTTAACCGAATCGACTTCGAAAATTCGAATAAAAGTGTTTCAATTGCTATATGTTAATTGTACACGATATTACATGATATTTCAAGTCTAGCCATCGGTTAGGCTTTTTTATATGGTCGTGGGTAATAGAAAACACGTTAAACACTAAGGTAAGTTGAGCCTAAACGTAAAATCAACAAACACAGTGAGGGGTTACTATATTTACTTGTTGATCTGTGGTGTTAGGTTGTCGCTACCAATTAAAAGGCGAGGTGTGGTTTTCTGGTGCTTATGCAAGGGAACTAATACGAGATTGCGGACGGAAAAGTAATCGTTTGAGTATTAGCATGTTAATAAATATAGTCTAGTGCGGTTGCGTGTAAACTCATCAAACTAAAATTAACCTCTTTATACCTTTTAAACTATTTGTTTTTGGGTGTATAGGGGTTAACTCTATCAAATTACGAATAAATCTTTCAAACTTCTATTAAAACCCAATAAAAAAGAACCCTAAAACCATAAGGATTCTTAATATTCCACTCTAAAGAGGGACAAGGCTTCTTTGATGTAATAGACCTTGATGTTACCTTATATCTCCGTTACGATAAGAGATAGTGAAGGTAATAAGATACATGGGTGACACCCAATGTGTATGTATATTGTAGCATAGGTAAATATGATTTAAAAGTGCAAAATATTTTGCGTTGATTTATTTATAGATCAGGTTTACACTTATTATAAGGTCGTGCTTCGTCCTATATTAACAATGTTAATCGAATACAGCATTACTGGCTTGAACACGATTCTTGTCACTAATAGCATTAGTTAGCTTCTCATACGTGAGGAGTTTTTTTAATGGAGGTTATTATGAAAGAATTAAAAAGGAAAGAGTTTTCTAATGGTGTTGTGTATGCTTTAGAAACATGGGATAATTATCCTATAGAGGTAACATCAACACATTTGCCTTATTATACGAAAAATTGCATTAATGATCACACAAACAAATTAAAAGATGAAGGTTTAGGAGACTACACAGAAAGGTACATGATAGGAGTTAGCTGTATGTCTGGTTGCCCTGTAGGATGCAAATTTTGCGCTACTGGTCAATTAAAAAAATGGAGAAATTTAACCGCAGATGAAATAGTATCTCAAATTGAATTTGTAATAGAAAAAAACAAAGGTTTTAAATTCGGAGAAGCAAAGGAAAATAAGATTAACTATACTAGAATGGGCGAGCCCTTCTTAAACATACAAGAAGTAAAAAAAGCAATAGATATAATAGATAACAAATATCCTAATGTGCATCACTATATATCTACAGTGGGATTAAAAAATTCAGATTTTTCATGGATAAAAGATAATATTACATTGCAATTATCACTACACTCACTCATAGAGAATAAGAGAGATTGGCTTATTCCTATAAAAAATAAAATGTCAATAAAAGAACTCGGTCAAGTAAAAACTAAATCACATTTAAAAACAACAATTAATATGACGTTGGTAGATAAATCGGATTTTGACATTAATATTATTAAACAGTATTTTAATAAAGATGATTTTTTTATTAAACTATCACCAATAAACCCTAACAGTGTATCGAGTGAGAACAATATGGGTAATGGGGTGATAGAAACAACTAACTTGAAGTAGGAGGAATTATGAACGATATAAAAAAACAGTTACAAGAAAACGGATATGATTATGCTGTAGCTATTGCAACACAAAGTGAAATAGATAACGGTGCAGCTTGCGGACAACTTAGCATAATTACTGAATAACATCCTTAGGGGTGTTTTTTATTGCACTAAAAAACCATAGCCCGAAAGTTATGGTTTTAAAGGATTGTATGGTATGAAATAGACATGAGTCTTAATCTATTGTATCACTTTTTAGTTGGGTTGTATACTCCTGGAGTAGTAGGATCAGTAGTTAATCCTAGTACAGTCATAATACTACAAATAATCTTAATAGTTGTGTCTAACCATTCTAAATCAATTTTTACACCGAATTGAGTTAATAGTAATCCAATCATACCCACCAAACCTATTAATGTACCCGGATGTCTTAATCTTTTAATTAATTCTTTCATAGTATCTCCTTAATCTTATCTAGTTTAGCCTGTACTTCCTCGTACTTAGCTTTATAGTCTATTATTTCTACCTTAGTGCTTAAAATACCATTAATGTATTGGTCTACTATAGATTCACCATAAGTCTTGCTAGGCGCCCAATTACCGCTCAACATTTCGACAGTAGGTGCTTTACCTAATATCCATGCAAAATGTCTAGGGTCAGGTGTGTCACTTAAAGGAAAACCTTCAGCACCAGCATATAATAACAAATGATGAATATGAGCTGTAATTCCTTCTTTCCAATCCTTAAATTTTTTATGTGCATCTGGATCGTAGTTTCCACCACCTGATGTAATTTTAAGACCGCATGTATTATGGTATGTTTCATCAATTACACCTCCAAATCTCATGAATCCAGTCTCTTTAGCAGATTGAGAATATACAACAGCAGGATCACAATTGTATTTTAGCCCTAATTCATAGAAAAGGTCCGCTAAATCAATAAATGTTTGTGTTGCCCCTCTATCTTTGGCCCATTGTTTCATTTGTTCTACTGTACAAGTAGGAGTACCGATTATTTTATAACCTTTTATCTCTGTTTTATATTCTACATTAAATATAGCACATATAGAATTATATAAGCCTTCTGCTATAGTTTCACGATACGCATCTGACATTAAAAGTTTTGCTTCTTCTTTATTATCCATAAAACCACATTCAATTAGTACTGCTGGCCCGTAAGTATTTTTTAGTACATAGAATGAAGATGTTTTACAACCTCTATTCCTTAGACCAGTTGAAGCAATCAAACCATCTTGTATTACTTTACAGTACTTAGCACCTTTCACAGAACCAATATTACTATAAGATTCTATACCGTTTTGCGATCCCCACATACCGGTTAACGCATTTGCATGTACAGATAAGAATAAATCTGCTCTTACTTGCTTTTCTCTTGCAACTCTTGTTTCCAAAGGTACATCTTCTGTAGATGATGAAACTACTGTTACTGTAAAACTATCGTTTAATTCTAGTTTGCTTTTTAACTTTTGGACCACTGCATCGTTAAACTCATGTTCATGCATAAAAGTTCCGTTTTCAAACATAGGGGTTCTTTTACCTGGCGTGTTAGGTCCATGCCCTGCATCCAATACTATTTTAATCATCTATACCTCTTTCTTAACTTACTCAGTACACTGTCACCAATATACTTTATATCGTCTAAATCCTCTATAGAACAATCGGGATTGTTTTCTAGGTATGTTACTATAGATTGTGCGTAATACTCGCCTATGCCGTTAATTTCAGTTAATTCCTCTATGGTTGTTGTGTGAATTGAGGGTTGATATAATGCAACCCCCAAAACTGCAACTAATACGATTACTACAGCTAATACAATAGAATAAGATTTTAATAATCTTTTACTCATACTAACCTCCCATCGTAATGATAAGTGTTGCTATTATGCCTAATGCTGATAATAGGCTTGTTATTAATGTAGTCATTGCTAGTGTTCTTGCTTCTTTTTGACTTTGCTTAATATCTTGTATATCACTTTTCATTGTGCCTTGCTCCGTTTCAACTACAATAAGCCGTTTATCTAATTCGTTATATCCTTGACATGTGTTATGATCTACCATGTTTTACCCTCCACCGTTGTATCTTTTCTGAAATTGCACTTCCCAAAGATAACACTAAAACTAGGATTAAAAATAAAAATACAGCGTTATCAATTATATACCTTATTATATCATACATTACTTATTCTCCCTAACTGCATCAGATGCAAGTTTGTTAATAGCCTTTTGAAGTTCCCTTATTTTATTTTCGTTTCCTCTTTTAACTTGCAATTCTTTAATTTGATTCCTTAAATCAGTCATTTCTCGTGATACTTTGCGTAACTCGCTTGCTCTTTTTTCAAGAGGTGTAACAATATTTTCTGGACCACTTGTTGGTAATTGGTTAATTCTATTAAAATCATTAGCTTCTTTAGTAGCTACATCTAGTAAATCAAAGAACTTACCTTGTGCATCAGATTTAAATACCGGATCAGTTTTGAATCTGCCTGTTAACGGCTGTAATAAATCTGTTTTCCGGTCTGCTCCGATAGGTTGTATAAACTGTGCGCCTACTCCGCCGTAAGACTTCATAAAGTAATCTATTACAAATGGTGAAATGTTTAACTTTCTACCAACCGCCTTAGCTATACCTGATGAATTAAGGTCATATTGTTCACCTGGACTATATTTCCTTTGTGACTGAGGTACTATTAAACCGCCCCAGAAATTTGTCTCATATGCATCAGGGTCTTTAATTTGTGTCCACGCTTTAGATGCAGGTGTCCATAAAGGTTGTAATCCTATTCCAAAGTTTTCAGTTATAGCTTGTTTCATTTCTTCGCCAGTCACTTCCTGTCCTCTAGATTTTCTTAATGACCAATCGAACAAACTACTAAATACCACACCTAATTCACGTGATTTCGGTATTCTAATAAATTGTCGTTCACCGTTTTTATCTTCATAAGGTATTTGAAAATATAAGTTACGCTCTCTAGGTGATAAGTTGTTGTAAGCTTCATCATCTTTATTTATTTGATCTAGTATAAGTGTAGGAACTGTTATCGCTGCTCCTGCTCCTGCTGCCGTTTTAATAGGATTGTTTATAATCGATCTTGCAAACTTATCCATACCTTGAACTTGCGGATTAAGGTAAGGTACAAAACTGTCAAGCAATTTTGTTGTGTTACCATGTTTTGCAAAGTCTGTTGTTAAGTCTGCTGATTTATAAATAGCTAGCGCGGGATCGCCTGTTTTTTCTAGCACCGCTAAATATTCTGAAAATCTTGGCAAAGTCTCAGTAAAACCATTTACATCAGATATAATTTTGAAAGGATTAGCTTTATTAACTTGTGATGCAACTTTTCTTAATCCTGATTTATCACCAATTGTAGGAACTCTAAATTCTTTACCCGCACCAATAAGACCTTCTCTCGTCCCGCCTAAAGCTTTAAATTGTCTAAATCTATCACCGTTAGTTAAAATTTCTTTAGCTGCTTCTGGTACTTTAGCCGACATTTTTAATGCATTGTCAGAGAATGTTAATGCTGTTGGTATATCTCTCATTACATTTGCAACAGAAAAGGCTGGGTTGTACTCAGTAATTAATGATTTAAATGGATTTGTAGCATATTTTTTAAAGTTTTGTGCTACTTTACTAGCTATATTGTCAAAATTTTGAGGTTTAAAAGCTTCAAACATTACTTTATCAACAACCATTTGTCTTGGTTCGCCGTTTTTATAGAAATTTAAAATATATTCATCACCTTTAGCAACGGGATCCACGTCAAGGTTTT